>Ga0247762_1000003_pt1 | contig 234249 bp, 175 predicted proteins | sample UWRJL081202R4_FD_181016 | JGI IMG/M metagenome (GOLD analysis project Ga0247762, IMG submission 181016) | Plant litter microbial communities from Arlington Agricultural Research Station in Wisconsin, United States - UWRJ-L081-202R-4 | ecosystem: Environmental > Terrestrial > Plant litter >...
TCAGCGGCTGACCGCCGCTTACGAACCTGCCGAATCAAAGCTCCAGAATCATCCATCCGACTATCGTCAACACAGAACAGAAGTCCCGCCAGATGGGAAGATCACACGCTTACAGCCAATCCCACTCCTCATCCGTTACATCGCTCGGATACGGCTCAGATCCCTTGATGCCCATCCCTCCATGCTCAACGAACTACCTCCACTGCAAGAATCTAATCAGATCCAAAGTCCATAACAGTCTCTAGATAACTTTGGTTCTCTCTATCGAGATCAAGTCAATTTCCTGCCACCGACAAACTCCGACAGCGGGCTCTCGGGTTGTACCGGCAGTCATCCGACCACGCAGGAACTGCACTCGTAATGAACAATCTTGCGGAAACCGCAATTCAACCCTTCACCAAAAGTGAGCCAGAACTCCAACTGCGATCCAAGCAACACTTCGGAGATCCAAAACGCTGCCTCAGCCACGCGCGAACTGTTGAGCGCTGACCGTCGAAACCTTGCTCTCTGAGTTCCTGCCCGAGATGCGTTATGCTCTGGCAGACTTTTCTATTGTGTCTTTCAAGATGTGAACCGTGAATTCACTTCGCCGTGAAGTTGCTGTTCTAATCAATTGTCGAAAGCGGCACGCTGCACATGTGCAGAATACCGCTTTGTATTCCAACAGAGCTAAATTTTGAGCTTGCTGGGGACCCCGTGAATGTTGAGAGCAGTTGTATGGTCAAAGGATCCACCAAACTTCGCTCCTTATTCAACGGCAACAAGTATTACTTGCCCAGACAGGTGTAGAGTTCCGGTAGACAACGAGATTCCCATCATTTTGAACATCGAAGACTGCTGCGGAAGAACTCTGTGTGTTCGTATCCCACACAGGAGACCCACCACTGTTATAGAGTACAAAGTTGCCATCGCCTTGCATCACAGCTTTCACAGCATTGGTATTGGCGGTATTCGTTGAAAAGAATTGCTGAGTGCCCTCTGCTAAAACCAGGTTCCCACCTTGTGTAAGCGTAAGCGTGAAACGCCCATCGCAGGATTTCTGCGATTGGCCGACCAAGAGGCCTTGGCCACTTGTTATCACTGAGCAAGCGGTAGGTACGTTTACCCGATATACGTATGGCTGAAGAATCGGCTCAAGTAGCTTGGCGATCTTAATGTGACCGCTGACACTAGGGTGCGTCCCATCGTTAGTATCAGATTTAGTGATCCAACCTGTCGTGTCGATGTAATGTACGTGAGCATCGCCTGCAGCAACTCGTGTGCTCACAGCGGCTGACGTAGGCGCCGCCTTAAGAGCGGCAAAAGTTTCCAAAGCGAATAGCTCCGCATTTGGGAACCTCGCGCGTAGGGACTGAAGAAGATTGGTATAGGAACTCTCAAAAACATCGTCCGGAACACGATTGTCGGCATCGTTTGTTCCCAGGTTGATCACAACCACCTGTGGCGTGTAAACAGAGAACATCCATGATGGAGAAGAAGTATATGACGGATTCTCCAGATTGAAATAGTCGACGTCCATACCCGCTGTTGCATAGCCGCTGACTAAATTAATCCCAGGATAGGCAATCTGAGTGTGCTCAGCCCCAAGTGCTTGCGCCGTTACCCATCCATAGTCAGACACATCAGCCTGGGCGTCTGTATACCCTGCGGTGATGGAATCTCCAATGAACTCGATCAAGCTCTGCGACGAAATGGGAGGCATTGTGATGGCACCAGCATCCAAAATGAATCCTTGAAAGGCAAACAAATAATCATAATCTTTTCCCTCCGCGATACTAACCGTGTGAACTCCACTGGCCAGAGGCTGTGGCGTCAGATTGATTGTGCTCGGGGCATTGAGATAACTTATCCAGGGTCCTCCATCGATAGATGCAAAGTAGCTATTTCCAGGATTCGCAATCTTTACCGCTACCGTTGTCCCCGTGAAGGATACCTTCAAATATGCGCCACCCCAGAAGCTCGTGTATTCAGAAGGATTACTGAAGTCCCACCGCCCTATATAGCGGATGTTCGGATCCACTAAAGAACCGGCTGACGCGGTGGATGCTCCAGCATCCGAGGCAGACCTGTAACCGTAAGCAGGCTCTTGAGCGAATGAGTTTTTAGCCAAGGCTAGGAATGCAATCAGCAGAAGATTTGTTTGAAGCAAGTTTTTTAGAGTAGGCATCGAGAATCCTTCCATTGATAAAACGTTATAAAGCAGAGCTCTCCGGTGAGAATACGGTAGAGAATATAGAGTTATTGGCGCTACGCCACAGAGATGAGCTTGGCGACGGAGCATAAGATCGTTTCCATACTCGAAAAACCTGATATCTATTGCCATGGTTCATATTGCCGACATAAGCTTCAATGGCTTAGCAGGCATAATAGGTTAGATCAAAGCACCATGAGAAGTTCTGGCAAGACGGTCCAAGGCAGACTCCAGAGGAGCCAGCCCTGGACCAATACCTACTGAGTATTTGAGCTACTGTCGTTGCTGGTGGAAAGAACGAAGTTAGATGAACTACTCGGGAATGCTTGTTGTCCCAGGCGAAGGTTGAAAACTGTACTATTTACGATCGAACCGGTTCCTCGCGCTGAAGAGTTCACAACAAACCCGCCAAGACCAGGTGCATTTACAACCGTGTTCGATATCAGACTTCCACCATTTCCATCGACAAAATCAACTCCATCAAACATTGCGTTGGAGACAAGATTGCCGCGAATGAAAAGACCTTGTGCTTCGGTGGGAGTGGCGGTAACTCCAACTCCAATTCCGGGATATCGGTTTCCGTATCCGAAACTTCCGCCACGATAAATGAAGTTCCCTTGTACATGAGCCGTTTGAACTGGATGGCCGGTTGTACCAAATATCCCAACGCTTACGCCAAACTCCTTCACAGAATCCATGACAAGATTGTTGGCGACGAGATCGTTGTTCCCGCCATAGATACCGATATTATTGGCCCACCATGGAGCGACAATCGTATTGTGCAGAACGGTTGTATTCTGCATCTCTGGAGGTGTCAAGCTGGGAGTTCCTACATTCGGTTGATCGTTGATCGCGATTCCGTCATCGCCGGAACCACGAACGAAGTTGTTTATAGCAGTTAGATTTGTACCTCCTGAGTTTCCGGAAGCACCACTGCCGTTGTTTAGATTAATCCCATCCGCCATAGAGTTGTTGATGCGACTATTCTGAACCGTTCCGTTGGACCCATCTGCCCAGACTGAAGGGCCGAAGTGCTCGATCCAAACATTGTCGATCAACCAGTTATCTCCTTTGATGTTGATCCCATATGCCGCATCTGCCAGACTGTAGGCATTCTCGTCCAGGTGCAGGTCGCGGATCGTGCTGGAAACCGGAACCAGGAAGCTACCATGATCGGAAATATGGGTGGTGGGATTGAAGTAAAGGGTGCTGTACCAAGGGCCCGCTCCTTGAACAGTGATTCCGGTCGGCCTGAACGTTGTTTCGGTCTTAAGGTAGAAAGTACCCTCTGGAATCCAAACAATCATGTTCTTTGTCTGGGCGGCCGAGATGCAATTAATGAGGGCAGATGTATTGTCAAAGCTCGGAGTATTGGCAACTGCTCCAAAGCTCAGAATAGAAAGTGAATTTGCTGGCTGTGGAAGTTGTGCTGGAGGTGTTTCAAGATCCACTACATCTATGTGGTAGTACGTGGCCGAGTTTGTCCCATCTTTTTGAATTGTGATCGTATCCCCTTCGGCGACGGGACTACCCGTTATGAAAAGGTGAGCTTCATCCCAGAAACGATGTGGCATCGTGCTGTTGGGTGCGTTGGGGTTTTCATTCATGCTGTCATAGTTTCCTGAAGCATTGGTCCCCTCGTATGTCCAGGTCTGAGTAGAGTTCACAGGGATCGCCTGTCGAAACGAACCATTTACGTAAAGATTGAGCGTAGAGGAGATCCCACCCCCGGTTGGGGCATCGGGAATGGAATACCGGAGGTTAATGGCAGTAACGGGTTGCCCCGTTGTATTCGTGAAAGTCACCGACTGCCCGGTCTCCGCCAGATTTACATAGGCGTGGCCAGAAGCTTCGAGCTGTGGACTCGAAAACTGGGTGGTCGGAGGTGCAAGAAGAGATGTCACGGTCGCTCCGCCGCCAAGCGTGCCCGCCTCGGCTTCGTAGGAAGTGAATGGAGTTTTCGCTCCGATCTGCACGGGTACGATCTCCCACTGTTGCGAGGTCGTTCCATTGACCGGTGCCTGCATAATCGAGCCTCCGTTGCCTCCCGCACTTTCCGTGTCCAAGGCATACCCATTACTGGCATTTACGATCTGATAAGCACCATTACTTAATAATGAGACCGTCCACTGCTGGTTCGCACTGTTTGTCGAAGCAATTCCCTGAACAACAGCCGCATCTACCGTCTTAGACCCTCCGCTATCAAGGGCGAGCCCATTCGAAAGAGAAACAAGGTTGAAATGCCCGTTCGCCGTGGCGTTGATCTGCCACTGTTGATTGCTATTACCTGATTGCAGTCCCCACTGCACCACCGCTCCATTGGGTGCCGTGGTATTGTTGTCATCCAGAGCTTGTTGCGTCTGCTTTGAAACCAGCGTGTACACGGCACCGGAGCTTACGATTGCCTCAGGAGCCAATGGTGGTAACACTTCAATGCCGCTGATCTTCGCCTGGTTTACAGCTCCGCTAGTAAATGCAATCGAGATTGTCCCTAGGTTAGATGCCGTACCTGGAAACTGGCGAACGATAGCAACGTTCGGACCGCCCGCTGCAGCGATGATGTCGAAGTTATCCAACACCTGTGTTCCATTGATCGCTACATTAAACTCACGCTGACCGACTGACGAGAAATAGATTTCGGCAAAGTGAAGATTGATCGGATAAGTGACACCCGGAGTCAGGTTCGGAATCGTGTAGGTGAAAACACCGGAGCGCTCGCTTTGATAAATCGCTTGGGGGGCAGGACTGGCCACCAGTGGAGTCGCAATAGATGCAGTCGTAGTGTAGGTGGAAGCGGTGGAACCATATTCGTCTGCGGACCAGGAGCCAGTTGCCCCGCCGCCGGCATGGATGCGCAAAATAGCCGGCCCTGGCGCCTGGCCATGTGCCTCGAAGGCGGCCGTGGCGAACGAAAGGATCCCTATTTTAATAAACTGCTTTATCGAATCTCTGACAATCTTCATAACGTTCCTCGTTTTCAATCGGGGTTTCCAAAGTGCCAGAAGATACCTTTCGGGGTTAGCCTTCTGTGCCCTTGATGAATGTGATCTCGTGCAGACAAGCCCCCAATCACTACAGAGAGAAGAGGTCTGCAGCAGTTAGAACGTCATACCGGGAAGAAAAATCATACAAACCAGGATCAAGAGCGCACTAAAATGACGCCGATCCGAAAAATCTTCTCTTGCTTCGTGTTGCCCTCGATCGGTTGATGTGTAGCAACACCTGTTATGACAATTCTCGTTTGTTGCCCCGCGTGGATAAGACTTCGCTACGACCCAGCAGCTTAGCACTGGGGTGCTGATTGCCGCATGTGAACTCCATGCATTGCCGATAGAAGCACGGGCTGGTTATCTCTACATAGCCATTATGTGGAGACAATCAAACGCATAACTGGCTTAAATAACTTCGCTAACTAAGTGCGATAGCGTTACAAGTTCGTATAGAACATGGAGGTTGTGCCATATCAGGTATCAATTATGCTGATTAAGACGTGATTGACAATATTTCATTCTTGCTGCTGGGTCTAGATCTCTATCCTCAGAAATCCCGAATCGGGGCATTAATATTTATCCACGCTGGGAACTTCGCTCGCATCGCATCTTTCATTCCTTTCGGAATACAGGCCTCATGAGTATTTTTTTATTGACCACTTATAGAACAAAGGAATCCCTACTTTATTCCAAACTATTTTTTTGTTTTGGAAGAATCGAGAAATGGCTGAGAACTCGTCCTTTCCAGCAAAAGCCTCCGGAGCGCGAATGCGCTGGTGTAGTGCTGTCGTTTGGCTAACTATTTGGGCTTTGGCTCACTTTTGGTGAAGGAGCATTCGGAGGTGTAGATCTATATGGAGTACCCGAGGAACTTTGATTTGGACAGTGCGGCTGTGAAGCTAATCTGTCTTAGCCAGAAGGCAGGAACAGTGCAGATAGAGCTCCTAGCCTGCCAGCCTTCCTCTCCATGCCCAGGCTGCAACCGCCGTTCCTCGAACGGTACATAGCCGGTACCGGCGGACGGCGTCATTTCCGCCGTTTTTGGCGCGGGCTGTTTTCGACGCAGTTTGGACCGTAAACTTGGCGGGGACGGTTCTTGTAGCCGTCCTTTTCACTGTTGGTCAGCACCTTCGTTTCATGCCTGAACTTCTGCTGCGCCTTCACGAGTGAAAGCGCGTGACCTGGTCGTTTATTCTCAACGATTGCAGCCTGCGTGACGCGCCTGTCCTTGACGCAGGATATCGAGCAATGATTGATTCCGCTGAGCGCTCGTTTGAGAAAAACCTTTCAGCGCAACGATCTGCCCTTGGACAAGGCCATTGAACGCTCAAGCCATCGAGCAACTGAGATAAAGAAGTCGGCATATGAGTAGGGACGGCGTTGAGATCGCCGCCGATAACCAAAGTTTAAGGAAGACGCACCACCATTTCAATCTCGACCATGATGTCCGTGGAGTAGAGTGCCTGGACGCCGATCGTCATGATGCTGGGGACATCGCAAAATCCTTTAGCGAGTGTACGCTAAGCGAGGTGGCGCTGTATCAGTCGGATCGTCCGTCTTCTTCGATGATAGCGACGTCCCACGCGGCGAGGTCGATCGGTCCGCCACGCTTCACCTTGCGCCCATGCACCAGTTCAGTGCCTGCGGCGGGGGCCGCCATGTGCTGTGGCAGAGCCGAATAGTTGAGCACATAACGGACCGTGTGGCCGTTCTTCAACGTGCCGCCGCGCACGATCAGCGGGAATTGCACGCCCGCAACCGATGACACGACACCTGCACGCGTGACCTCGGCGGCGACGATCTTCTCGGCCAGCGCGTCGCTCGGCATGAAGCCGACGTAGCTGACCTCGCCTTTGCCCCAGTGGTTGCGGGTCATCGCGGCGGCAGCCGGCCATGACGGATGCTGATAGCACGCCACCACCTCGGCGGTGGTAGGCTTCAACATCTCCATCCACCAGCGCGGCGCGTTGTCGGCATCCGAAACCCCAAACGGATTGCCCGCCAGTGTGACCCCGACGGGGATCGTAAACTCCTGATAGGTTACGCCCGCCGCTTCGGCGATCGCACCCGGCTGTGCGGCATAGCGGACCTTTGTGTTCTCGTCCGAAAAGCCGCTTTGAACGTGTAGAGCAGGTGGCCGCCGCGCTTGGCGTAGTCATTCAGCCGCGCGATCTCGGCGTCGCTCGCCGCGTAAAGCGCAGGCACAATGATGAGCTTGTAATCATCGAGCTTCTGCGTGCTGTCGGGCGACAGGATGTCGGCCTCGACGTTCATCCGATAGAGTGCATCGTAGAAGGGCGCAGCACTTGGTTGTACTCTATGCCTGCCGGCTTGAACGAATTGAAGGCGGTCTGGGCGGCGTTGCTGACATAGATGGCGACCCGGTTGTGCTTCGTCATTCCTGCCAGCTTCGGGCCGAGGCGAGCGATCTCGGCGCCGATTACCTTTGCCTCCGCGTACTCCGCATTGGGCTTGTAGTCCTGCGACAGCAGCCCGCGCCAGTAGGTCTCGGCCGCGTTGGCGGTGGTCGCCCAGTGCCAGTATTCGACCATCTGCGCGCCCGAGGCGAGATGGCTGAACGCCTGCAGACGAAGCTGGCCCGGATAGGGCGTCCATTGCGGGAAACCCTGCGCCTCGGTTTCCAGCACCAGATAATTCTGCCCACTGCGGATCGAGCGGGCCTCGTCGCCACCAAAGGCGATCTCCGCGCCGGTCAGCTTGTCCTGGGTTGGATGATAGATGTCGATGCCGGCGATATCGAGCGGCCGTGCCGCCTTCCAGTGGTCGACTTCCAGCTGGATGCCATAGGAACCATCACGCCAGCCCAGGTCGAAGTTCTGCGTCATGAACTGGCCGGGCCGGGCATGGGCGCGCACGAGCTTGGCCTGCCACGCCAGGAAATCGGTGACGAGGCTGCGCTGGTAGGCGGCGAAGGCGTTGGACATGCTGGCGTTGATCGAGCCGTTGGTCGACGGGAAGTCCTCCCACCGGTTGATCCGGTTCGACCAGTAATCAAGGCCCCACGCCTTATTCAGTGCATCGAGGCTCGGCCATTTCGCCTTTACCGACCGGACAAACGCCGCCTGCACCGCAGGGCCGCTGGTGTTGTAGGCCTTGGTCTCGTTATCGAGCTGATAGCCGATCACCGCAGGATGATCCTTCACGTGGTTCACCAGCGCGACGATCACCCGCTCGGCCGCAGCACGGTAGTCGGGATCGGTGATGTCCATGTTCTGCCGTGTGCCATATTGCGCGCGTACTCCGTCGGGGCGGACGACGAGCACATTGGGATGCTGGCGCGCGAGCCATGTTGGCACCGCATAGGTAGGCGTTCCGACGATCACCTTGATGCCTTGCCTATGCATCGCGTCTAGCATGCGATCGACATGGCTGAAATCGAAGACCCCGGGCTGCGGTTCCAGCGTGCCCCATGTAGACTCCGCGATGCGGACGACACTGATCCCTGCCGCTTTCATCATCCGCGCGTCTTCATCGACGCGGTCAACCGGCGTGTACTCGTCATAATAGGCGACACCGTAAAGGATGGTATCCGGCACTTGCGCCTGCGTCGCTGCCGATACCGCCACAATGGCTAATGCGAGTGCTTTCACGAACCGCTGCATGATTCTGCCTCCATTGCCAAGTCCTTCCCTCTCCGTATCATTTCCAAGCTATCGGGCGCGTCGTGCGAGAAGCTACTCGCCGTCCGGCCCGAGTTCCGTCGCTGTATTCTTTGCGTCTGTTCATAAAACCATTCCGATGTCCGTAGCTGTCACATCGTCTTCACTTTGAGTTGATACGCGCCGCGCCGTCCAGTGAGATGCGGAAGACGTAAGCAGACTCACCTTGAGGCTTCTCCGGCATCGTGATGTGCAGGCCATCTGCTTGTTGCGCGTAGGTGAGTTTCGCCGTGGAACCTAGCAAGGAAACACTCCGGATATGCTGAGCGCCCATGCCGGGTGTGCTCAAAGAATGCACAATCGCCTCTCCTGATGCCGGCCAGCCGAGTTCTATGGCGAAGAGGTCGTTCTCTTTCGTCGTGAATCGGAAGTCTTGCGCCGTGAATGGTTTTGTATCCGTATCGTGAAAAGACCCGGCCACTGCCTTGGTCGGTCCCTCGCCGTACATCTTCCATGGTCGCGTTCCGTAGATTGCATCCCCGTTCACATTCAGCCACGAGCCGACGGAGCGAAGTACCCGCTGCACCTCGTCCGGAATCGTCCCATCCGAGCGCGGGCCGATGTTTAACAGCAGGTTCCCATTTTTGCTAACAACATCGGCTAGTTGATCGATGATGAAGATTGGTGTTTTGAATGTGTCGTGTTCAACATAGCCCCAAGACTGGTTGCTGACAGAGGTATCTGTCTGCCAATAGTCAGAACGAATATCAGGCAGTTGACCACGTTCGATGTCGAGCAGGCCCGAGTGTTCCTGCATGTCAAACCATTTGTAGCTGACTATGCCAACAGGACCGTTTTTCTGCGATTCGTTATAGTAATAGGCCGCAAACTTCGCGAGGTAGGGCCTCACAGAAGCCTGCCCGATCCACCAATCGAAGAACATGAAATCCGGGTGATACTTCTGAACTATCTCGGCCGAACGGGCGAGCCAGTCCTCCGCGAAGGCCGGGTCAACATACGTCCAATCCTGTACCAGGTTACTGCCCATCGCCTCCTCGCCATCTTTTACTTGCGGCTGCGCGGGTCCGTAGAAGGCGCTGTACTTCGGATCGTTCACATCGGAGGGGAACTCCCGGCCGCCATCCATGAACCAGTCATGTTCGATGCGGTGCGATGAAGCACCCAGGTGCATGCCTTCCGCTCGGACTGCCTTCGCAAGGTCGCCCACCAGATCACGATGCGGCCCCATCTTCACCGCGTTCCAGTCAGAAAGATCGCTGTCGTACATCTGAAAACCGTCGTGATGCTCAAAGACGGGCACAACATACTTCGCGCCGGACTGTTTGAAGAGGCTGGCCCACGCTTGTGGATCGTACTTTTCAGCTTTGAACTGCGGGATGTAATCCTTGTAACCAAAAGTTGTGAGCGGCCCGTGTGTCTCGACCTGATGCTTGTTCTCAGGCGAGCCGGCAACATACATCAGTCGCGGATACCATTCGCTTCCGAAGGCAGGGACCGAATACACACCCCAGTGGATGAAGATGCCGAACTTGGCGTCTTTGTACCACGTCGGAACATCCCAGTGCGATAGGCTCCCCCAATCGGGTCGGAAAGGTCCCGCTTGACCGGAGCGATCTACCTCTTTCAGTATGGCGCTGCGCTGGCCGTCATACTTCGCGCTGGCATCTCTCCAGGTTTTAGCCAGATCCTCAGACGAAGTTTTCGAAGTAGCATTCGTGGCAGGCGTCTGAGCGCCCACGAAAGTGGAAGCTACTACAACAACCGCGATTGAAGCCGCACGTATCAGTGCTTGTCCTATAGACTTCGTCACCATATCCTCTTAGTCTTCCTGACTTCAGCTAAAAATGTAGATCAATCTTGCGGCCCGTGTAGGTAACTGCTTTTTCTGAGGGTTTTTGAGGATTCATGTACTTCACATTAAACGTCCGGCTATCGGGCATTCCGGCAAATTTACCTTCTCGGGCCGCAATGTGCAGCGTCTTAGCCGCATCGTCCCAGCTCAAGCTGATACGGCTGCTCTGGCCATGTTCATACTCATATGTCTGACCGTCATCGTCATACAGGGTGATCTGCCCGCCAGCTCCTGGATAAATCCGGATCTCTTCAGGCGGGTTGTTGTCTTCGCCAACATATTGCTGCACTGGCCCTAGGGGCACGATGCTTCCCGCCCGAACCAAAACTGGTATCTTTTCGATCGGTGAAGCTATCGTTGCTTCCGCGCCAGAAGCAACTGGCTGGCCCGTTGTCCACTCATACCAGCCGCCCGGCGTTTGCGGCGCATAGACCTGGGCCGACGTAACTCCCGCATCCAGAACAGGAGAGACCAGAAATGCCGGCCCGAACATGTATTCATATTTTTGCTGCAGCGCCTTCTCATCCGTGGAGAAATCCATAACGAGAGGTCTCATCATGGTTCCTCCATGGAAGGTAATATCGGCTGCCTGCGAGTAGATGTAAGAGAGGAGTTGACTACGAAGGTTGAGGATCTTTCTCTCCTGCTCCACCATCTCCGGTCCATAGTTCCATGGCTCAGTATTTGTCTGATAGCCGTGGACGCGAAGCAGAGGAGTGAATACGGAGTACTCCATCCAGCGAAGAAATCGCTCATGGTACGCGGGATCGGCGTATTGACCCTTGCCGGGACGGAAGAAGCCGCCGGTGTCCGTCGTCCAGTAAGGAAGACCCGAAGCCATATAGTTGAGTCCGCCGGTTACCTGACGTTTCAACGTATCCCAGCCGTTGCCAATATCGCCCGACCATGTCGAGATGCCGTAGCGCTGTTCGCCCAAAAACGCGCTTCGAGTAAGGATCATCACACGTTTGTCAGGAGCGTCTTTCCTCGATCCCTCGTAAACCGTCTTCGTCACAAAGAGTGGGTAGGACAACCGATAATCATTGCCGTCACCTAAGAACGTCTTGCGTTCGTGAAGATCATCGTTTTCGGGCTCCGTGGCATCCAGCCACCAGGCATCAATGCCGAGCGACAGCATGCGCGTGGAGAAGTTTTGCCAGTAAAGATTTGCCGCCGTTGGATTGAGGAAGTCCACCCAGGTAGTTCCAGGGATGAAAAGCTTCTTTTCCTCAAATTGTTTTCCAACGTCCGACTTCGGATCGAAACGCGACCATACCGAAACCATCAGATGCGCATGGTCTTTATGAAGGTCAGCGACCATCTGCCTGGGATTGGGATAGAACTGTTCATCGAAACGCATTGCGTTCCAGCCATACTTACCCCAGTACTGCCAATCCTGAACAATGGTGTCAAGCGGCAGCTTGTCTGCGCGAAATTGTTTGACTGTGTCGATCAGTTCTTCCGTCGAGTGGTAGCGTTCGCGGCACTGGATGAAGCCGAAAGCCCACTTGGGCATAAGAGGAGCTTCTCCGCTCAATGCACGATAGCTGCCGATCACCTGATCAGCATTTCCGGCGAAGATCGTGTAATCGATCTCCCTTGCATTCGGCGACTGAAAGCTGATCTCGTCCTTCACTGGCCCCCATTGCAGCGAAGGATGATCGAGGGCATTAGCCTGGACTGTCACCTTGTGCGGCCCTGCTGCGAAATGCGTAATCGTACTTGTACTTCCTGGCAGCCAGGAGTTCTGAAAGTTGAGCACCTCCTTGCCATCCACGGAGAAGTTGTATCTGTCAGTCATCGTGCGGCCGCTGTCCAGCACGAGGGCGTAATCACCTTCTCTAGCAATTTGAAGCGAACCCGTAAACTGCTTAGCCTGCCGCTTCTGACGTTCGCTCCCCGAGCTTGTCGTTACGTCGACAGAAGTCGTTTCTCCGGTCCCTGCTTCGTCGAGTGCCAGATGGTTCTCCGGCTTATTCAGCTCCGTCATGCCGTAGTTATGCCACAGCAAGCCATATCCTTTGCTGGATAGCACGAACGGAATTGCAATCTGCGTATTCAACTGTACGAGCTTACGAGGCAGTCTCGCGATATCGAGATAGCCGTCCTGAAACTGTCCAGAGCCGTAGAGATGCTCGCCAGGCTGCAGCGTATATCGAACTTCAGCAGAAAGCGCATCGTGTCCATCCTCACTCGTCTTCCTGAGCTGTCGCCCATCGATTGTCTCCTCCGCTAGGAGCGCGCCTCCCGGCGTCAGGAAGCGAACCCTCCCTGAACCTTTATCGACAACCGCCCGAATCTCGGAGGTTTGCAACCAGGAGGACTGAGCGTCAGAACCAGTGGAAGCCTGGACTGTTTGAGGTTTCGTGTACACAAGCTCGGGCGGTGTGGTCGCTTTAGCACCGCTGCATCGCACCCGAATCGCGTTTGAGGCCACAGCCGTGAGCTTCAACTCCCCGCATGTTGCCGGGAGAGTCAGCTCTTGCGATGGAGCGTGGTGGTTTTGCTGACCGAGGCAGAATCCCTGAATCAAGCAGACCGAGACGCTAAGGAGAGCGATGGTCTTTGATTTCATTCTTCGTCACTTTCTGGATAGCTAAAATTAAGGGTACGGTCGTCGGCCTTGCTAATCACACCCTGCTGGTTCGACGAGGTGGAACAGAAATCCCCATTGATGACGGTGGTGCCCCCAAATGCGATAGAGATCGGCAGCTTGGCGAATCTCATGATGTTCCTCAGCGGTTACGGACCGAGGATGGCTGGAGCGCGCCGTTTAAAATGATGGATTTGTTTCGTTGGGCTGGGATGTCGATCGCCTGATTGTTATAAACCACGTGATACCGTGCCTCTCGGCTGGTCTCTAGCCTGAATTCTGTGAGTTGTCCATCTTTCCAGGAAATATCGACTTTGCCGCCACCACGTACGCGGACGCCCCTCAAGCTACCTTCAGGCCACTGAGAAGGCAGTGCGGGTAGCAAAGTGATTTCGTCTGGCTTGCTTTGCACCAGCATCTCCATCATGGCTGCCGGCCCACCCAGGTTGCCATCAATTTGAAAGGGCGGGCAGAGGTCGAACATGTTGGGAAGAGTCATCTGCGTGAGCAGAAGCTTCAGGTTGGAATACGCGGCATCAGCATTGTGGAGTCGCGCCCAGAGTGCAATGCGCCACACATCCGACCACCCTGTGCTGCCGTTGCCGCGCAGCTCCATCGATCTGCGGGCAGCGGCTGCCAGCCCCGGCGTCTTCTCCATGTCGATGTCGTGTCCTGGATAGAGCGAGTACAGGTGCGACATATGGCGGTGATGCGGCTCCGTCTCTGCGTAATCCTTAATCCACTCCTGTAGTTGCCCTTGCTTGCCAACCTGCAAGGGAGGCAGACGTTTTTGTGCAGCCGCCAATCTCGTGCCGAACTCCGCATCCGTCTTGAGAATGCGAGCTGCGGCACGAGTGTTCTCGAACAACTCATGATTCAGTTCTATGTCCATTGTCGGAGCATAAGTAAGGTGTTCGGGCTTGCCGTCAAGAAGATAAGCGTTCTCGGGGGAGGTCGAAGGAGTGGTCACCAGCCGGCCCGCGTAGGGAAGCCCCGCGGGGATCTCGACCATGGCACTCAGTGAAAACTCTGCGGCTTCCTTCATTGCCGGATATGCCTCCCTCTTGAGGAAGTCACGATCGCCGGTGAAGAGGTAATGGTCCCACATCTGATTGGCCAGCCACGCCTGCCCTATGGGCCAGATGCCCCACGGGCCGTCTACAGGGGCTGTAGCGCGCCAGATGTCCGTGTTGTGATGCAATACCCAGCCCTTGCTGCGGTAGTGCACCTTCGACGTAGCTGCACCACTTTGCCGCAGATCGCCGATCAGCCTCCAAAACGGCTGCTCTGTTTCCCAGAGATCGCCGGCATCGGCTTGCCAATAATTCATTTGCAAATTGATGTTTGTTGTCCACTTGCTGCTCCAGGGCGGCCTCAGACTGTCATTCCAAATGCCCTGCAGATTTGCAGGTTGTCCGCCGGCACGCGACGACGAGAGAAGGAGGTACCGTCCGAACTCGAAATACAATGCCAGAAGCTTTGGGTCGTCCGTCTTGTCGAATGCGGCGATGCGTTCGTCCGTCGGCTGATCTGCTTGGTCGTGGCCTAGTTCCAGGCGGACTCGAGAGAAGAGTGAGCCAAAGTCTGCTATGTGGCGTGCGCGCAGTTGTGCGTAGGTTTTGCTCAGCGCGCGGTCGAGATAGCCCTGAGCGGCGGTCACGGGATCCCCGGAAATATCGCGATAACTGCGGAAGCTGGTCGCATTGCTGAAAACAAGAGTGACCGAGTTTGCTCCGGAAACCTCAAGGTGATCACCCGAGTTCTTGATGGAGCCGCCGTCCGTTAGTACTTTTAGCTCCGCGGCAAAGCGAAGGCCCGCTTCATCCCAAGAGCCGGTCCACGAGGAGGGCGGATTCTGCCGTGGCTGGATCTGTCCGCTTAGCTGTATCGTTCCGTCTTCACCGCTGGTGACGTGCGTTGCTGGCTGCGGCGAATCCAGAGCAATGCTGAGGGTAAGTCTGCCTGGCTGACTGGCAGTCATGTGGACTACAAGCACCTGGTCCGGGAAGGAAATGAAGCTTTCGCGCCCGAAGGTAACGTCTTCCACGGTGTACTGGGTTGTCGCTGTGGCTGTTGTCAGATCCAGGTCGCGCTGATAAGCCCTCGGGTCATGCTGGCCAGCAAAATGCAAATGCAGATCACAGAAGGGCTGGTAGGGCATCAGCAGTTTCGGCTTGCCCATCATTGTGTCGGCAAGCTTCTCGGCTTCAGCCACCTTCCCCTGGAAGATCAGGCTGCGAATCTCGTCAAGGTGCTGACCAGCATCAGGGTTGTCGTAATCATGGGGGACGCCGCCCCAGAGCGTACTTTCATTGATCTGGAATCTCTCGTCTTCGACGCCGCCGAAATCCATTGCGCCAATCCGGCCATTGCCTAAAGGAATAGCCTCGGTCCACTTTGCCGCTGGCCTGACAAAGTGAAGATGCGGCGCTACATCTTCGGCCCTCGCTAAACCGCTAAAGATGCCTCCGGTGAGTAGCAAACAGTTAGCAAACTTCAAGAGTTTGGTCACTCGAGTCATGTCTTCTCCGTGATGGCCGTGGCCTTGGGGCTAGAAATTAGTGAGAGTCAGACGAGAGCGGCGGTACAGCGTGCAGTTGCCAGCCACATGTATTCATAAATGAGCGCAGGGTCGGGCTAGTGGTGAGGGGACAACAAAGAATCACCACCATGGTAAGAGAATTCCTCTCCGATCAGTGTCGATGGTAACCGCAATATAATACGTTAACTTTAGCGCATATTGATGATATTCTTGCCCGGTTGATACATCGAATTGGCTCAAAAGGGGGGCTATGCGTTACCGCAAGCTAGGATCGACTGGCGTCGACGTGTCGGTGATCGGTTTTGGCGCTTCTCCTCTGGGGAATGTCTTCGGTTACGTAGATCCTCTGGCTTCCAGCCGAGCCGTCGCTGCGGCTATCGAACTCGGCGTGAACCTCTTTGACGTCTCACCCTACTATGGGCTGACCATGGCTGAGGAACGGCTTGGCGATGCGCTTGCGCAACGGCGTAACGATGTCATCCTTGGCACCAAATGCGGACGCTATGGTGCGGAGATCTTCGACTTCTCTGCACAGGGCATAACGCGCGAGTTTGAAAATTCACTGCGCAGGCTCCGCACCGACTACGTAGACATTCTGCAGGCGCATGACATCGAGTTCGGCGACATGCACCAAATTATTTATGAAACGGTACCGGCCATGCAGCGGCTCAAAGAGCAGGGTAAGGTCCGCTTTATTGGCCTGACAGGCTATTGGCCGGGACTTCTCGCACGCGGCGCTCGGGAATCCGGCGTGGATTGTGTTTTGAACTACTGCCATGCCAACCTCTTCGTCGATGACATGGATCTGGAATTGGCTCCCGTCGCGAAACAATCAGGCATCGGCCTGTTGAATGCCTCCCCCTTTCACATGGGCCTTTTAACAGGAGGGCCCGTCCCGGCCTGGCACCCTGCCCCGCACTGTGTGCGCGAAGCTGCGGTGGCGGTACGCCTTGTCTGTCAGCGCTATGACGTGAACCCCGGCACTTTGGGCCTTTCCATCTGCCTTAAGCATGACGTAGTTGCCTCGACCTTGGTCGGCATCAGCAGCGAGGCGGAGATGGAAGCGGCATGCGCCGCCCTGGACTGGACACCACCGGAACCACTCCTGCAAGCTATTCGCACCATCGTAGAGCCGGTACAGAACATTCTGTGGCCCTCCGGCCGTGATATCAACCAGGATGCCTCCGCCATCGCAAGGAGGACCTGCGATGTATCGGATTGATGCGCACCATCATCTCTGGCGCTACAACTCCTCCGAGTACGACTGGCTCGAAGGCGATTTCGAAATGCTTCGCCGCGATTTTGTTCCGGAGAATCTGACTCACGCCACGCAGGAAGCTGGCGTGAGCGGTACGGTGGCCGTGCAGGCTCGCCAATCCGTGCAGGAGACCGCGTGGCTGCTCCAGCTTGCGGAATCAACTCCTCTCATTCTGGGTGTTGTGGGTTGGCTCCCGCTGTGCGCGCCAGACTTTCCCAGTCTTTTGGGAGATTACTGTGCAGAGCGCCTTCTCAAAGGCCTGCGCCATGTGGTGCAGACCGAAGCTCCAGGCTTCCTGGACGACGTCGCTTTCAACAATGGAATTCGTACATTACAGGGAACCGGCTTGGCCTACGATCTCCTAATCTTTGAGCACCAACTACAAGAAGCAACACGCTTCGTGGATCGGCACCCGAAGCAGGTTTTCGTACTCGATCATATCGCCAAACCCCGCATTGCCGCTGGCGAATTGCAGCCCTGGGCCGAGGGCATTCGCGAACTGGCAGAACGCGAGAACATCTTCTGCAAGATATCCGGTATGGTCACCGAGGCCGATCCGAAGCAGTGGTCCCCCGCTCAGTTAGAACCCTACTTCGACACCGTACTGGAAGCCTTCACCCCCGCCCGCCTGATGGCCGGGTCGGATTGGCCCGTGCTCTGCGCCGGCTGCACCTACCAGCGCTGGTGGGCGATTCTGGCGCAGTGGGTGGCACCACTCGCCCAGGACGAGCAGGCAGACATCCTGGGCTGCACTGCCATCAGGGCCTACCGCCTTGATGCACCGATAGCTACTGCGCAAAACCACACGGGAGTTCCTGCATGAAAGCCATTACGCTGACCGGCCCCGGTCAGGTCCACCTCACCAACATCCCGCAACCCGAACGGCACGCCGGAGACCTGCTTCTGCATGTCAATCTCGTAGGTCTGTGCGGAACAGACCTAAACAGTTATCGCGGTAAAAACCCCTTGATTACCTATCCGCGTGTCATCGGCCATGAGATCGCAGCGACGGTACTCGAAGGCACCGAGGCCATCCCCGCCGGCACCCGAGTTGCGGTCTCGCCGTACACCAACTGCGGCCAATGCGCCGCCTGCCGCCGCAGTCGCGTCAACGCCTGCCAGTTCAATGAAACGTTAGGCGTACAACGCGATGGCGCCATGACCGAGTTGCTGGCCGTACCGGAAGCAAAGGTGTATCCGTCGTCACTGTCGCTCAAGGAGCTCTGCCTGGTCGAGCCATTGACGGTGGGAATGCATGCCGTCTCACGCGCACGCGTCACGGCACAGGATGCAGTGGCCGTGTACGGCTGTGGCGGCGTGGGTCTCGGGGCGATCGCCGGCTCCGCTTTCCGCGGTGCGGCAACGATCGCGATCGATCTCGACGACGACAAGCTCGAAACCGCGAGGGCAGCTGGTGCGACGCACCTGATTCACTCTCGCCGTGAATCCGTTCACAAACGGCTGCAGGAGATTACAAACGGCTCGGGCCCTGATGTCATCATCGAGGCCATCGGCCTTCCGGAAACCTTTCGCGGAGCCGTCGAAGAAGTTGCGTTCACTGGGCGCGTCGTGTACATCGGGTATGCCAAGGAACCCGTGAGTTATGAAACCCGGCTCTTTGTCCAAAAGGAACTCGACATTATGGGTTCCCGCAATGCCTTGCCGCAGGACTTCCGCGAGGTCATCAGGCTACTTGATGCCGGTACATTTCCGGTAGATCGTGCCGTGTCCGCGATCGTTTCCCTCGAGGATGCGCCCGCCACGTTGGCGCGGTGGTCAGAGAACCCGGCCAGCTTCACCAAGATCATGGTCGCACTCTAGCCGCGACTGGCAGCACAAATCATCTATGATCGCTTCCTCTTCTACCGCCACCACCCGCCGCGAAGCCTTGCTGCTGCCACCTGGCGCCGTGCGTATCTTCGTCCTCGTCACGGGCCTGTTTTTTCTGTGGGGCATTCCCAACAACCTCAATGACGTTCTCATCCGGCAGTTCATGAAATCGTTTGCACTGTCCCGCTTTCAGGCCGGTCTGGTGCAATCGGCCTTCTATCTCGGCTACTTTCTAGTGGCGCTGCCCGCTGGGGTACTGATGCGCCACAAGGGTTACAAGAGCGGCTTCATCACGGGGCTGGTCTTGTTCAGTGCCGGTTGTTTTCTCTTCTGGCCCGCCGCACAGTCTGGCCATTATGCAGCCTTTCTGCTCGCGTTGTTTGTGGTCGCAAGCGGTCTCGCTTTTCTTGAAACCACAGCCAACCCATTCATCGCACAACTGGGGCCAAGTTCCTCGTCCGAAGCTCGCCTCAATCTAGCGCAAGCCTTCAATCCTGTCGGCGCCATCTTCGGCGTGCTGCTCGGCACCCGCTTCATCTTCTCCGGCATCGAGCTAACCCCTGCGCAGGTGGCCCGCATTCAAGCCGCCAGCACCTACACGCAATATCTTCACATGGAGATCATGCGCGTCGTCACACCCTATCTCGTCCTCGGGGCCCTGGCGCTCCTCTGGGCTGTGCTTATCGGCTTCACCCGTATCCCTGCCTTGATCCAAGCTCGTGAACATCAGGCCGAAACCTCTTCCAATTGGCGAGACTTGCTCGGTCACAAGCACTTTCTCTTCGCGCTCGTAGCGCAATTCATGTATGTGACACGCAGGTCGGCACCTGGAGCTACTTCATCCAGTACGCTCAGCAGTACGGCCATGTGCGTGAACGCACGGCAGGACTGCTGCTTACCGGAACGCTCGGCGCTTTCGGCATCGGACGCTTTGTTTCGTCTTATCTCATGCGCCGCCTGTCGCCCAGCCGCCTCATGGCATGGTATGCCGCGTTGAACGTCTTTCTGCTCGTCATCGGCATCGCGCTTTCAGGGTGGATCGGCCTTACCGCGATCTTCGTCACCAGCTTCTTTATGTCAGTTATGTTCCCAACGATCTTTGCCATGGCCTCAAGGACCTCGATCCCAACACCAACCTCGGCGGTTCCCTTATCGGCATGACCGTCATCGGCGGCGCCGTCGGCACACCACTGATGGGCCTTCTTGCAGAGCGAACACACAGCACCGCCCTGTCTTATTGTTTGCCCTGTTCGGATACGTGGTTGTTGGGTTCTTCTCGGTATATATGAGCACTATAAGCGGCGTCGCATGAGCCTATCGGATCCCATAATTTAGCAACGCGCGTTTGCAGCGCCTGTTTTGCAAGTAAATACATGGTGCACGACAGTCGTACTGGAGGAACAACAAGTGAATGGATCGATGCAGCTTCCGAAGTACTCGATTGGGGTCGGTGATCGCTTCGCTCACGAAGCGGAGGCGCAACTGGAAGCCTGTCTGCAAGCAGCCGAACAAGGGGTCGACGTGATCCCTGTCTGGAATAAATCAAATCGCGTTGGCTCTCTTGACTGCTCTTTTGGTTCTGAACCACAGCGATAACTCTTCGTGAGGCAGTAATGAAATCTTCAGAAATTGTTTTTATGGCGTTGGTCTGTGCCGGTAGCACTGCAATCGCGCAAAACAAACCAGCTTACCTCGATCCCAATCTTCCAGCCGAACAACGTGCAGCGGACCTCGTCAAGCGTATGACGCTAGACGAGAAGGCCAGCCAGCTTGTCAATCAGGCGCGCGCCATTCCAAGACTGGAAATTCCTGCCTACGACTGGTGGAGCGAGGCGCTCCATGGAGTCGCTCGTGACGGCACTACCGAGTTCCCCGAACCGGTCGGTCTTGGAGCGACCTTTGATCCTCCGTTGATTTACAACATGGCCGCCGCAATCGGCACGGAAGGTCGAGTCCTGCATGCGCGCATCGCGAAGGCAAACGGAGGTGCAAGCGCTATCTTCGAAGGTCTGGATTTCTGGGCACCCAACATCAACATCTTTCGCGACCCGCGTTGGGGTCGCGGGCAGGAAACCTACGGCGAAGACCCTTTTCTGACAGCTCAGATGGGAAAGGCGTACGTCACAGGCATGCAGGGCAACGACCCCAAGTATTTCCGGGCGATCTCCACACCCAAACACTATGCGGTACACAGCGGACCTGAATCGACGCGTCACACCGCCGATGTCATCGTAAGTAAGCATGATGAAGTCGATACCTACCTTCCTGCGTTCCGCGCAGCGGTCACCGAAGCCAAGGCCGGCTCTGTGATGTGCGCTTATAACAACATCAACGGCCAGCCCGCCTGTGCAAACGACTTCCTTCTTGAAGATCAGCTACGCGACAAGTGGGCTTTCAAAGGCTATGTCGTCTCCGACTGCGGCGCGGTAGTGGATATCTATCGTACGCACAAGTACAAGCCCAATCAGCCCGAGGCTTCCGGTGCCAGCCTGCACAGCGGCATGGACAACGAATGCGTCGACTTCACCTTCAAGGTGAAGGACGACCACGACTACCGCCCCTATCTCGATGCCGTTAAGCAGGGCTCGCTCAAGGAGAGCGATATCGATACCTCGGTTACTCGTCTTTTCACTGCGAGGATGAAGCTCGGCATGTTCGATCCCCCGAATATGGTGCCCTACAGTAGGATTGACGACCATGAATTAAACAGTCCTGCTCATCGCGAGATAGCGCGCAAGTTGGCCAATGAATCCATGGTCTTGCTGAAGAACGATGGTACGCTCCCCTTGAAGACCTCCGGGCTCAAGATCGCCTTGATCGGTCCTCTCGCGGACTCCACCAAGGTGCTGCTTGGCAACTACAACGGCAAACCCACCCATACTGTCTCCATCCTCGAAGGTCTCCATAAGGAGTTCGCCGACAGTAGCATCCAGTATGTTCCCGGCACCATGTTCCTGAGCCATGCCGCCGACTCCGTACCGGCCTCTTCTCTCACCACCGACGGCAAACCGGGCGTCACCGTCAGCTTTTCCAAGCTAGACATGAGCGACATCAATCACGTTTCCGGCACAAAGCCCGTCGCGCAAAGCACCGTCCTGACGGTGGACGCGAGTGCCCAACCCTTCCCCGATTCGGTCGCACAGGTGCGCCCGCGCGCCGTGCATTGGGATGGCTCCCTCACCGCTCCAGCCTCCGGCGACTACAATCTCGGACTGAAGGCGAACGGCTTCTTCCGCTTACAGGTCGACGGTAAGGACATCACCTCCTCTTATGGAGGTGATCCGAACGAAGCCAAACTCGGCCGCGTTCATCTGGAAGCCGGTAAAGCCGTGCAGCTCCACGTCGAGTACACGCCGCCCGAGCACGGCGACCCAATTGCGTCGCTCGTGTGGGCCAAGGTAGATCTGCGTCCTCAACCGCAGGCGATTGAAGCCGCTAGAAACGCCGATGTCGTTATCGCTGTCCTCGGCATCTCCAGCGAGCTTGAAGGCGAGGAGATGCAGGTGAGCGAGCCCGGGTTTAAAGGTGGCGACCGCACCAGCATCGATCTCCCCAAACCCGAAGAAAACCTCTTAGAAGCCCTGAAGCAAACAGGTAAGCCGATTGTCCTCGTCATGACGAATGGCAGCGCGCTTGCCGTCAATTGGGCCAGCCAGCATGTGAACTCCATCCTTGACGCCTGGTATCCGGGCGAAGAGGGCGGAACCGCTGTGGCCGAGACGCTTTCCGGCAAAAACAACCCCGCCGGTCGGCTTCCTGTCACCTTCTACACCGGCGTGGATCAACTGCCACCTTTTGAGGACTATGCAATGAAAGGTCGCACCTACCGGTACTTCGAAGGCAAGCCACTTTATCCCTTCGGTTACGGCCTCAGTTACACCACCTTTTCCTATACGGGGCTGAAGTTGCCAGAATCCTCGATCGCGGCAGGCGCTCCACTGACCGCCGAGGTGACCATAACCAATATCGGCAGCCAGGCAGGCGATGAAGTTGCCCAGCTCTATCTCACCTTCCCTGAAGTGCTGGGCGCACCACGGCGAGCCTTGCGCGGCTTTCAACGGGTGCACCTGGCGCCAGGCCAGTCCCAGACCGTGCACTTTGAGCTGAAGCCCCGCGATCTGAGCATGGTCAGCGAAGCCGGCGACCCTATTATCCCGGCGGGCAAATATCTTATCTCCGTTGGCGGCGGCCAACCTGGTACAGGCGCTCCAGCCGTTGCAGGGAGCATTCAGATCAAAGGTTCCATAAAACTTCCGGAGTAACCGCAATCTACTCAGGGATCTCATCAAAACTGATTGAAACAAAATCAAATACTTCAACAGAGCCGGAGGATCCTCCTCTGGCTCTATCCTTTGCAGGAAGCGAAACTCCGGACCTGACTTGCGGGACGAAACCGCCTTGGCATAACGCATCTATGAAGTTGCCCCAACACGGGATGTATATTCCCCTTATGGCAACTACGATGAAAGATATCGCGGATTACCTTGGGCTTTCTGTGGTGACCGTCTCCAAGGTTCTGCGTGATCATCCGGATATCAGCGAGGGAACTCGCGAGCGCGTCCTGCAACGCGTGAAAGAAGTAAATTATGAGCCCAATATCCTCGCACGCAGTCTTGTTACGGGTCGCAGCTTCCTTATCGGTTTAATCGTTCCAGATTTGCTTCACCCGTTCTTTGCCGAGGTCGCCAAAGAGCTGTCAAGTACCATCCGCAGCAAAGGCTACTCTCTCATTGTCTCTTCCTCTGAAGAAGATGCCGATATGGAGCAGCGCGAGATCCGTCATCTGCGCGCCCGTCGGCTCGACGCTCTTGTCATCGCCTCCACCCGCACTGAGATCCTTCCTTCCGACCCGCTCTTCGAGAAAGGCGAGACAGTAGTCTTCCTTGATCGTCAACTTCCTGGGATAGCCACCAACTACGTCGGTACCGACGATATCGCCGCAGGACGCATTGCTACCGAGCACCTGATCGCCATTGGCTGCAAACGGATCGCACACATCCGCGGTCGCGACAACAGTACCGGCGTGCATCGCTTCGAAGGTTATCGTCGCGCTCTCAAAGCGCACAATCTGCGGTTTAACCCCGAGTATGTCATCAGCCGTATGCACGTGGACACGCAAAGCATAGAAGAAGGCGCCGAAGCCATGCGCCTGCTCCTGAATCGCGACCCGCGACCCGACGGCGTCTTCTGCTACAACGATCCACTGGCCATTGGCGCAATGAACGCTATTTTCGATGCGGGTCTCAAGATACCGGATGACATCGCTCTCATCGGGTGCGGGAATCTCCATTACGACAGCTGCCTTCGGGTTCCACTCTCAAGTATTAATCAGCATAGCCAGCAGATAGGTCAGAAGGTCGGAAAGCTCGTGCTTTCCCTCATCGAGTCGAAGCAACAACCCGCAGCCAAGAGTTATGTACTGCGCCCGGAGCTTGTTGTAAGGGCATCCTCGCAACGTGACAAGATGAATGAATCTCGCAGAGGAAGAACTCTTCGAGCCACAACCTCGCCGAACATCAAAGCGGCCGCGCCAGCAGCCGCCAGGTCTCGGCGCAGGAAAGACGAGGGTTGAGGCTGTTGGATGGCATACCGGGTCTTGTGGCCTTGGCAAATGCGCTCCGACCCTGATCTCCAATGCGCATCATAGTCCGGTAGGTTTCGACGTGTTTCCGTAATACCCGGACCCGATGCAGTGCGGTGAGGGCTGTATTAGGCAAACACAGGGCACATGCGCAGAGGATCGCTTGCCAGGCGTACACGCAGCACTGAGGACGACGATTTGTCGTGCCTTATCCCTCTCTCGCGGTAACAGAAATGCGGCCCTTTCCGAGGCCGCATTTTGTAGGCGGCGCGCTCTACTGCGCGCCAATGGCTAATCAGACGCGCTAGAACGTCAGCTTGAGCGCAGCCTGTTGAACGCGGGGCGCAACGGGCCCTATGGTTGTAATTTGCCCGAAGTTGCCGCTGGAGGGGTCTGTATTTGGATTGGCGAAATTCGCATGATTGAACGCGTTGAACATCTCCCAGCGGAATTGTAGGTTCCATCCCTCGGCAAAAGCCCAATTCTTCATCAAGCCTAGATCGCCTGTGTTGATCCCAGGCCCATTGAATAGGTTACGGGGTGTGTTTCCAAAGGTCCCCGGCGCGTTCTGAACGAACTTCGTCGTATCGAAGTAGCGGTTCAACCATTGTTGTTTGCCGCCGCTGTGCACACCGAAGTTCGCGCCGTTGGCACTCGCGCCAGGAGCAAAGTCGGCGCGATCGCCACTCTGTTGCGCGGCGGAGTTGTTGCCACCACTGCCACCCTGGATGCTGAAGGGAGTACCTGACTGCATGGTGTAGATAGCGGTCAACTCCCAACCGCCTAAGACCTGACGTAAGAACATATCGTGGTTGGCCAACGAAGGCGTCGTGTACACGAGGTTTGTGACGGAGATCAAAGGAATGTTCAGATCGGAACGGCCATAGTTGTGCTTCGGATCGAATGGATCTGGAATACTGTTTACGAACGATAGGCTGTTCGCGGTAAACAAATCCTCGTTACGGGCCCAGGTGAAGTTGGATTGAAACTGAAGACCATGCGAGAAACGCTTTTCGAGTCCAACCTGCAGGGAGTTGTAGCTCGCATTGCCTCCACTTACATTTTCATATATGCGCGAAAAGGCCGGATAGATCGTGCGTGCCCCATTGAGCGCTGGATTGGTATTATAGATACCGGGATTGAGATCAAGCGGGAATTGCGCGTGGTTCGTTTCGCTTCCCACATACGCAAGGTGCATGGCCAGGTTCCCGGAGAACTGCTGTTCAATCGATAAATTCCAGCTTTGCGTGCGCGCAAGCTTGAAATTTTGAGCAAACACTGCCGAGATGTTTACTGCGTTGGGCCCGGTTGGAAACGTTGCCGAAGCGTCGGGAACCTGCGACGCCGAAGCAAATGGCGGAAAGGGATTTACACCGCCGGTTCCTGACTGTGGCGACGTCCAGGGTGCGGCAAACGGAATCGGCGCGTTTTGTGTCCCTGCAAAGGTGTACGTGGGGCTAAACGGGCTGATATCAGCGGTGTGATTGTAGAGCGAGTATTCCAACGGAGCGAAAAAGGTGCCAAATGCACCTCGAATGGCTGTGTTCGGTAGAGACCGAGGCTGCCACGCAAAGCCGATACGAGGCGCTACCTGGGCATAATCATGTGGCATCAATGAGTTATCTACACCAGGATCGCCCGGAAAAACCATGCCGGTTGGCGCGTTCGGGTATCGCGTGCTGTGCTCGCCGGGAATGAAGGCCGCGCCACGCCCGTTGGTCACCGAAGGTGGCAGATTCGGCTCCCAGCGTACCCCGGCCGTCAGCGTTAGATTTGGCTTAACTTTCCAGGAATCCTGTGCGTAAATGCCAAGCAGAATCCCATTTACACTCTGCAGCTCGCCTGCGCCTTGTTGATAGTTCTGCGCATAGCCGAGCAGAAAGTCGGCGAGCCCGTAACCTGTGTACTGCCCGTTAAAGTTGACTTGAGGATTCGCCGGATACGCTGAGACTTCGTTCGCGTATTGGTGCAGCGCATTACCGCCAACCGTAAGGATATGCTGCCCCATCACACGCGAGTAATCATCATTGATCGTCCAGGTTCTGCGATCCTCCATATTCGGCGACGCATAGCCCTGGGTGAATCCACCTGTAACATTGACTCCGCCTTCGATGTAGCAAACGCCCGCGGGATCACTGACATTGATGATCTGTGACAAGCAGAACGGCGTGCCGTCGTGGTTCAGAACATGCGCTGCAGAGTAGAAGTCATTCTGAAGCCATGCTCCAGATAGCGTGTTGACAGATTTATCGGAGATAGTCCAAGTATCGGAAATGAGTTCGTTATATAACCTCCCTCGCTGACCGATGGTGCTGGTCAGGACATTGCCGGGAAGCCCAAGCCCCGGCTGATCTAAAAAGTCGATAAAGGATCGTGCAGTAAGCCGGTGAGAGGATGAAATATTCCAATCGAGGCGACCGGTTGCCTCCTTATAGCTGTAGGTCTGCGGAGCCCCGGTGTAGGTAACCTGCCCCGTCGAGGGCACCAATCCCAAGGGCAACTGCCGGGCAAAGGCAAGTGCAGGTGCGCTCAGCAGAGAAGAGTTTATTTGATTCGGTTTACCGTTGATCGTCGCAAATGGCGCTTTCAGTGTGAACGGTACTGCACTGAAGTCTCCGGCAAGCATTGCCGCCGTGGGCGTATCGGTCACGTTCGTAGCCGCCGTAGTGCTGGCAAGCGTTTGCTGGTAGTTGGCAAAGAAGAACAACTTTTCCTTCTTGATCGGGCCTCCCAAATAGCCGCCAAACTGGTTACGGCGAAGCGGGTCTACCTGATGGCTGAAGTAATTGCCAGCATTCAGCGCGCTGTTGCGAAGGAATTCAAATGCTCCTCCGTGGAAGCGGTTAGTGCCTCCCTTGGTCTGAATGCTAACCACCGCGCCGGGGGCAAAGCCGTAACGTGCGTCAAAGTTATTGGTGATGACCCGAAACTCCTGGGTCGCGTCAGCGTTTGGAAACGGAGCCGCCAGCAAAAGGTAGGTGTCCATGTTCTGCACGCCATCGAGCAGATAGTATGTGCTGCCTTGGCGGCCCCCGTTCGAAGATGCACCCGTCTCAGTAGGGAAAGAGTTAGTCGTTTGCAAGAAGCCACTGGCGTTCAGGACATTCGTAACGCCCGGCGCCAGCAAGACAAGGCTTGAGGGATCACGACCGTTAAGTGGTAGTTCCTTGATCGCGTGCTCATCAACCAGGGAGCTGATTTCAGCTGTGCTCTGGTTGATGAGAGAACCCGAATTGGCATCGACCGTCACGCTTTGCGTCTGTGCACCTACGGATAGTACGGTGTTGAGCGTAGCGGACTGGCTGACCGTGAGCTTCAGACCTTCCTGCACCTTGGTCGCAAAACCAGCCTCGGCCACCGTCACGCGGTAGGTCCCAGGAACTAGCGTTGTGAAGGTAAAAGTGCCTTCGGCCGTCGTTGTCTTAGTCTGCGATGCGCCCGTTTCGGTGTTGAGCGTAGTCACGATGGCATTCGGCAGCGCTGCACCGCTTGGATCAGTCACGGCCCCTGAAAGTGAGGCCGCTGTGACCTGAGCCGAGGCGGGAACAACAGCTAATACACAAATGGCTGCTAGCGAGAGCAAGGAGCGCCTATAACTGTCACGGTAAAAATGAAGAGAGAAGAACTTGCTGTTGCCAGTCATAACGCCTGCCCCATCAGTATTGTGTTTTGCCGATGCGCCCAATGCGCCGATAGCGGCGGGATCGTTGGCATCACTGCGTCGTCAACCATAGCGAGCACTGGATTCCTTTGTCAAGACGTTGCAGTTAACGTATAAAGTCATATGACAACGCTCAGTACATGAGCTCGGTCTACTGTTCCAAAGCTTGACGCGACTGAAGAACTCTGGACGGCGAAATGTTCTTCTGATGATTCATTTTTCAAATGAATCGCGGCATTCTGATTGCAGCCCGATCGAGGATTTTTCACCTATGAAGTTTCAACGACTTGTCTCCCACATGATGTCGTTTGGTGTCGTTCTTTCATCGGCAACAATGCTGCACGCAACACATGCGTTAGCTTCCGAAAAGAGGATCCTCATCGGAAGCCCTGATGGCACTGTTCAGGCCGAAGTCACGGCAGTCTCCGGCGCCTTGCGCTATCGCATCCTGGTGGATGGAAAACAGGTGCTTGCTCCTTCAACACTGGGCATTCGCAGCGATGATGCCGAATGGGGGCAGGACGTCAGGCTCGGGGCCGCACGCAGGCACATCGTGAATGAGCGGTATGCGATCTTCGGAGCGCACAGCCTCGCGGTGAACTACGCCTCTGAGGCTGTTATTTCCGCCACATCACATGGTATGCCGTATCAGATCGATCTCCATGTGGCGAACGATGGTGTGGCTGTTCGTTTACGACTGCCCGCAGAGGTTGGCAGGAAGATCCAGGCAGACCGCACCACGTGGCAACTCGATGGCGATCCCACGCTCTGGACGACAGCCTGGGACCCAGGATACGAGAAACCTTACACGACAACTTCGCTGAGCAAGCTTGGCAGTGAAGCGCTGGGTCTGCCGCTCACCGCGCGTGTCGACCAACTCTACCTCACCTTCACGGAGGCGACGCTGAAGGACTATGGAGATTTGGGCCTCCAGCCTCGTTCAGGTGGTGTGCTGCAAGGCGAACTCTTCAACGACCCTCAGGGCTGGAGTACGAATGACGCTGTGGTGCAACCCTGGAGGGTGACGGTGGTTGCACGTAACCTCACTGCGTTGGTCAACACCACCCTGGTGCAGGATCTGAATGCCCCTCCAGCACCAGAACTGGCCCGTGCGAAGTGGATCAAGCCTGGTAGATCGAGCTGGCAGTGGTTGGCGATCGGGGATCCTCATCAGGAAGACCAGACACAGTGGGTGGACTGGACCAAACAGCTCGGATTTGAGTACTACCTTATCGATGAGGGCTGGTCTCATTGGAAAGATCCGTGGGCTAACCTCACCGAGGTTGTGGACTATGCCAGAAAGCAGCACGTCAAGATCTGGATATGGGTGCACAGCAAAGAGGTGCAGGACCCAGTTGCCCGTAAAGCATATTTTGAGCGGGCGAGGCTGGCTGGAGTTGTCGGGATAAAGATTGATTTTCCGCCGCCCACAAATCGCTGGTGGTCCACATGGTACTGGGACACCGCGCGCGACGCAGCGGCGGTCCACCTCATGGTGGATTTCCACGGAGCGACCAAGCCCACCGGCATGGAACGGACATGGCCCAATGCCCTGACACGTGAAGGGGTACGAGGGCATGAATACCAGATCACGCGCTACAAGCGTCGGCTGGATGCGGCACACGACACCATTCTTCCGTTTACACGCTACGTTGCTGGACCAGGAGACTACACGCCGACCGTCTTCGAAGCCAAGGAGCTGCAGGGCAATACCTGGGGCCATGAACTCGCCCAGGCAATACTCTTTACCTCGCCTTACCTTTGTTTCGGAGGACATCCCAGAGACTATCTGGCGAACCCTGCGAAAGATCTGGTGGAGGCCATACCGGCTGTGTGGGATGAAACGCGTGTGCTCCGTGGGAGCGAGCCCGGCAAGGTCGTCGCCGAGGCGCGACGTTCGGGCAATCAGTGGTTCATCGCTGTAATCAACGGAGAAGATGCCACTTCGCTGCAAATTCCTTTGGACTTCCTCGGTAAGGGCCCCTGGCGGGCGACAGAGTTCTTCGATGCCAAAAACCGGCCAGACGCCTGGGACCGGAAAGATTCGAAGTCGACTAAGGAGGGCCACATCCAACTCGATCTTTCTTCCCGAGGAGGCTTCGTCGCTCGCATGCAGCGGTGTGCGATGACGTGTGACTAAACTCGCCGTCTTCGACAAGCCGGGCGATTGATGAATACGGCCAGAACGAGCAGACTCAAGGTTCAGGTCGATTGCGGTCAATATAGCGAATTGAAATTCGTTGAGTGTTCTGAAGCAATCAGTTCGGTCTTGTACCGGCTGGAGGATAATTCGAAATGAATTTGGAAAAAGGATTAACGCGACGCGAGGCCATTCAGGGATTACTAGGAACAGCGGTATCTGCTGTAACACCAATCAGCGCATATGCGGAGGAGAAGAAAGGCGCGCGGACCTCATGGCCGGACAGAGCGCCGGAAATCGCGAGTCGCCTGCAGCCATTCAACGACTCCTGGCGATTCCATCGGGGCAATGTTGACGAAGCTTCAAGTGGAGAATTCGACGATTCTGGCTGGCGGGCACTCAATGTCCCCCACGACTGGAGTATCGAGGATGTCGTCAAAGAGCCAGAGTCGATTCCGGGAGCGATCTGGGCAACAGAAACCAAACCTGTGCGTACAGGACCGTTCGATTTGTATGCAAGCGAGGGTCAGATCGCCACGGGTTGGACGGTTGGTGGAATCGGCTGGTATAGAAAGTCATTCGATAAACCCGAGATTCCAACTGGCGGAAAGGCCGAGCTTCGCTTCGAAGGCGTTTACATGAACGCCGACGTTTGGATCAATGGCATGCACCTTGGGAATCACCCCTACGGATACACGGAATTCACCTATGATCTGATGAAGTACCTGAAGGATGGCACGAACTGCATCGCTGTCCGCGTTAGCAATGCAGGTCGCAACAGCCGCTGGTATAGCGGTTCAGGGATCTTTCGCAAGGTCTGGCTCAGCATCACCGGGGAGGTTAGTATTCCTTCTCACGGGGTCTTTGTAACGACACGCGAAGCGTCGAGCGACGCGGCGTTGGCCATGGTAGAAACGTCGGTCGAGAACCGCGCACCGAAGCCGAAGAAGTTGAATGTCCGTGTTCGATTCGTCGACAAGCAAGGTGTTGCTCGCGGCGACTCTGAGCAGCACGTAACGATCCCAGCGGGTTCCACTGCGGCTGCCGTATGTCCTGTACGGCTGGAGCACCCTTGCCTTTGGTCTCCGGAAAATCCTCATCTGTATCGCGTCGAAGTCGTTGTCGAAGAAGGATCCAAAGTGGTAGATGCTGCTACTGTTCAAACTGGGATACGTATCGTTCGAATCGGAGCGGTTGAGGGGCTGCAAATCAATGGTGTAAGCGTCAAGCTTCGCGGCGGATGCGTGCATATCGACAACGGACCTTTAGGATCGGTTTGCATCCCGCGAGCCGAAGAGCGGCGGCTGGAGATCCTCAAGGCGAACGGCTATAACGCTATTCGTACCAGTCATAATCCTCCGTCCCGGAGTTTTCTGGATGCCTGCGACCGCCTGGGGATCTTGGTGATCGATGAGGCGTTCGACGGTTGGGAAGAGCCCAAGAACCCTGAAGACTATCATCTCTATTTCAAGGAGTGGTGGCACAGGGATCTCGAGAGCATGATCCTGCGCGATCGCAACCATCCCAGCGTAATCCTGTGGAGTATTGGGAATGAGATGAAAGAACGTGCTGAGCCGCATGGCGTCGAAATTGGAAAGCAGCTTGCCGCCCTTGTCCATAAGCTCGACCCCACCCGCAAGGTGACTGCTGCCATTTGCGAACCATACGATCACCCCAAACAAACCTGGGACGACATGCAGCCGGCCTTCACCTATCTTGACGTTGCGGGCTACAACTATCGACTGGACAAGTACCAATCGGACCACGCCAGGTACCCGGACCGGGTCATGGTCGGCACCGAATCGTATCCCGGCGCAGCATATCAGAATTGGAAGTTCATTGAGAACGCAAGCTGGGTCATAGGGGATTTCGTCTGGACGGCGGTCGACTACATCGGAGAGTCAGGTCTTGGCACCACAAGCATCCGGAAGGAGCCTGGCCGATCCGGTGGGCTACAGCCGTATCCGTGGTTCAACTCCTACTGCGGCGATATCGATCTGATCGGAAATAAAAAGCCCCAGTCCTACTTTCGTGACGTCGTCTGGCGACGGAGCACGGTGGAGATGGCGGTTCAGCGTCCTCTTCCAAAAGAGTGGTCAGAACATCCGGGAGAGTGGGGCTGGAGCGATGAACTCCGAAGCTGGACCTGGCCGGGGTTCGAGGGAACTCCTCTCAATGTTCGCGTATACACACGTGCGCAGCACGTGAAGTTGCTTCTGAACGGTAAGGAGATTGGGTCGCAGGACCTGAGCGAGAGCAATATGCTGAAGGCGGACTTCACTGTGCCATATGGGCCTGGGGAACTAAAAGCAATCGTCTACGAAGGAAGCTCTCAGACCGGATCGATAACACTCTCTACTGTAGGCAAAGCCCACAAAATGATTCTCACGCCGGACAGGCGCAAGCTTAACACCAATGGAGACGACGTCGGTTATGTGATGCTCACGGTGGCAGATGAAGGCGGCAGGCCTATACCGGATGCTGTTGTGCCAGTTACGTTCTCGGTCGACGGGGCTGCTGAAATCATAGGAGTGGGGAACGCTAATCCTAAGGGCGTTGCCAGCTTCCAGCAACCGCACCGAGATACTTTTCACGGACAATGCTTGCTGGTGGTACGGCCACGAAGAGAGTCAGGGAAGATTATCGTCCGGGCCGAGTCGGTCGGTCTCTTGGCCGCGGTAGCTGAGTTGGAGACAGTGTCCGCTTGATCGCATTGACGCCCACCCCCAGAAAGACTCCGATGTCTTTGATTAAGGAAGGTGTGACAAACGTCTTTGCCTCAAATGTTCTCGGTGACGTGGCCCTATTCGACGGTCTCATCCGAGCATGTCAACTTAAGAACGGCGCAGTATTCGTAGGAAGTGAAGCGGCTCGCGGCGTTTCGAAGATGAAAATCAAGCGGCCCGCATTGCCGCAATCTTCGGTTGAAGATTTTGCTAACGTCATCATGGTGCTGAAGAAGACCATTCGTCATGCCCTCGTTCGAGCGGGGATCACAGGCAAGGTGATCGGTTGGTATTCCTTCAGACACTCATACGCGACTAATCTACGGTCACTCGGTGTCGACGTGAAGGTAGCTCAGGAACTTCTTCGACACGCGAACTCAAGAATTACGATGGACATCTACACCCAGGCGGTCTCGGCGGAAAAACATCTCGCGAGTGGGAGGCAGATTGATTTACTTTTGGGCAAAACAAAAGGCGCTGATTGCAGTAAGCATCCTTTAGCACCCTTAATAAAGGGTGATCACGTTGTCACTATTCCGTAAACCCTTGATTATTATGAGTTTATGGCGGGGACGACGGGGCTCGAACCCGCGACCTCTGCCGTGACAGGGCAGCGCTCTAACCAACTGAGCTACGTCCCCAAGAAGTTTCAACAACTTGGATTGAAGTCACATAGAATCGAACGTTTGCCGCATTTAGTCGGCTTCGCTCTCTCTACCTTGTCGCTGCTATGGACAGTTCAGGCCTTGTTTGGACACCAACCGTTCCGCTCAACGACAAGATCAAGTCTACCAGATGAACCGCCACTTTGGTGTCCACAAGCCACGTCACCGGAGTAGAAAATCGACAATGGCCAATACGCAAGGATAGCTGCCCCGATCATACAGATTCATCCCGACACGATCATCCATACGAAGAATGGCCAGCGGCGGTCGAGTCATCACGATTGAAAAGGAGAGAGTAGGCTTCGAATCGCTGGTTTGCCGCTTCAATCAACTATTGCAGTTACCCTCTTAGATCGGATGCACCTGTTCAACGAAGTCGTGATCAAGGAGCATACCGTGTGAATACATAGTCGTGCCCCTTGGCAGGTACATGGCAGGAGAAACATCCCTTCGTCGTCTCAGGGCCGGCTGGCTTGCCGTCAGTAAACTGCGCAAAGCCCCAGCCTCCGGTGGATGCGTATCGGTTCGAGTCCTTCACCATGAATTGCACATTGGTCGGCGCACCAGCGACGAAAGATTGCTCCTGGCCAAAGGCTTTGTTGTTTTCTTCGGATGGCGTATAGGCCCAGGCCAAGCGCGCGATCACCGTTCCATTAGGAAACGGAAGTGTTCCGCTCCGGTAGGTGTCTATTGCCGGGTCGTTGCCCACCACGGCACGAAGATCGTTCAGCTTTCCCGCTTCGTGGGCCACAGAAATCAGCCGCCAATCTCGATAGTGAGGCGGCAAGATGGTAAGCGGAGGGGACTCCCGCTCCGCTTCGGACTTTCCAAGCGCTCGATTCGCGGGCCAGATAATACCAACCAGAGTCAGCCCTGCGAGCGTCAGTATGCTAAGGGTATTCTTTATCGTGCTTAGATCTCTGTCCATGCGAAATCTCCTTTCGAAGGACTAAAAAGTCGAGAAATCCGCAGGTTCCACGGTAGCATCGCTCTCCAGTCGAAGGCTCACGGACCCACTGGAGAAGCAAGGGGGCAAAGGAACCAAGAATGAAACGGATAAGCGTCAAGCGAACACAAAGCGAATATGAAAGAATAAAAGACGAAGACTTCCGAGGATGAGATGGTCACGCCTGGATCAAACGTGGATCACGCTGAATTGGGTTTGAGAAAGATCGTGCATGTCGATATGGACGCATTTTATGCGTCCGTTGAACAGCGCGATGCCCCTTCCCTGCGAGGCAAGTCCGTTGTTGTTGCGTGGAAGGGCAAAAGGTCCGTCGTGTGCGCGGCTTCGTATGAAGCAAGGCGCTTTGGAGTTCGATCTGCCATGCCCGCGCTCCATGCCGAGCATCTTTGCCCTGACGCCATCTTTGTCGCCCCTGACTTCACTCGATACAAGGCTGTTTCACAAGCAGTGCGCAAGATTTTTCAACGACACACCGACGCAATCGAACCCTTGTCGCTCGACGAGGCCTATCTCGACGTGACGCAGAATAAGCTGGGGTTGCCCACCGCGACGTTGGTCGCGAAAACGATCCGTCAACAGATTCGCGAGGAGCTCAACCTCACAGCCTCGGCGGGCGTGGCCCCCAATAAGTTCCTGGCGAAGATTGCCTCGGACTGGAAGAAGCCGGACGGCCAGTTCGTCATTCAACCGCACGAGGTACAGGCTTTCCTGCTTCCGCTGCCGGTAGGCAGAATCCCTGGCGTGGGCAAAGTCACCGAGACCCGTATGGCTCAAATTGGAATTAAGACCGTGGGCGACATCCACGCAATGGAGTTGCCGACTCTTGAAGAGCACTTCGGGCGCTACGGTCTGCGTCTCTATGAGTTAGCCCGCGGAATCGACCAAAGTCCAGTTGTTTCCAACCGTCTAAGCAAACAGATCTCGGCAGAGGACACCTTCCCACAGGATCTGCCACTGAGGGAGTGCGAGCCTCATATTGCCCGCCTGGCGGAGAAAATATGGGCTGCATCTCGAGACAATGTTCGGAATGCGAGGGCCGTAGGCTTGAAATTGAAGACCAAGGAATTCCGTTCGCTGACGCGGAGTCAGACTCTTGCTGCACCGGTATCTTCATGCGAAGAGTTAGCAGCCGTAGCTCTTTCTCTCTGCCGTCGCGTCGACGTTGGGCCACAACAGCTCTTCCGTCTGGTGGGCGTAGGGCTAAGCAATTTTCAAAGCAATAAGCAATCAGTTTCTCCTCTTTTCTCTGGAGAGGACGACCCACCCTCGGCTATCTTTTTTGAAGTTTTATAACTTCTCCGATTCTTCATTCATCCGGTAATTTTCAGAATTTACCTCCACGCCACGACTTGCACCTTCTATGACGAACTCCTATGGCGGAGATATCTTCCATCGCGAGTTGTGCCCGGAATACGGCATTAAAACGGGTATCTTACCCGAGGAAATACTCAACGCTTTCGCTGCCTGGGCGCATTAGGAAAAACTTTTCAGTTACTTCTCAATAGAGACAAACTCAATGTCCTTCGGCAGATTTTGCTGCAGAACTCCGCACGATCTGTCCGAGATGCTGCTTAGATCACCTCGGGAAGTATCGACGAGCGGCTTTGCCTCAACAAAGATAGGTCTAATTTATGCGATAAATATTGCAGTCAAAGGATGCGGGTTGGTGGTACTATTCTCTCCCTTCCGAAGCAGTGGCTGGAGGCAACGTGATCCGAGCGAAACAGATTCTCGTCTTTGGCCGCGACACGAAGCTCCTGGAAACCCGGTTACTCATCCTGGAAAGTGCGGGACTTCGATGTCACGCCGTCTCGTCCGTCGCGGACCTGATACATTTCGTTTGCGTGAACGAAGTGGATATCGTCATGTTATCTCAATGTCTCTCACTTGATGACGTACAGGCCGTTCTCGATATTGTGGCGAGCGTCACCCCCGACACACTTGTCCTGCGACTTAGTAGTTTCTACTCGGACATACCTCTCAAAAACGAAGTGATTTTTGACGCTGGAGAAGGTCCATATAGGCTCTTGAAAGAGTTAAAAACTCTTTTGGGAAATGCCGAAGCGTAATAGCACACGCTTAGACGGGATACAATCTACAGTCCCGATCTTCAGATCGATCTGTCTGAACGGTCCCTCGCGAGAGCCAGAACGGCGCTCCCAGGGCTGTGCGCGTAGACATGTGAACCCCCGAATTTCCACTACGCGCCGTTACCCAATGCAGATTCCTGTCCCACGCAAACTCGAGTCCGCTTACACAACTATTACGTCTCGGGACAATCCACGCAGGCTTCATTTCTCGTCGAAGAGAAAGAGGCGATTTCACATGCTCCAAAATTTAGGACACGATCGTACGTTTAAGCAGCCTGTCGTCTGGGTCACAACCTTTTTCATCGTTGCATTCCACGTCGGCGCCGTAGCGGCTCTGTTTTTCTTTACCTGGAAGGCTTTCATCGTATCCATGCTTCTCTGGTGGATAGCGGGAGGTGTCGGCGTCGGCATGGGCTACCATCGCCTTCTCACGCATCGTGGCTACAAGACACCGAAGTGGATGGAGTATGCCCTGACCATATGTGGCACGCTGGCACTGGAAGGCGGTCCAATTTTTTGGGTAGCCATCCACCGGATGCATCACCAGAACACCGATAAGCCAGGAGATCCGCACTCTCCACAGGATGGTGGCCTGTGGGCTCACATCGGCTGGTTGCTAACCGGCCAGACAATGCATAATGACGCCGCCGAACTTGCGCCCTTCGTTCCGGAGCTTCGCAAAGACAAGTTTCATGTGTGGATCAGTCGTTGGCACTGGGTGCCAATGACGGTCCTCGGCGGAATCCTTCTTGCAGTTGGTGGCTGGCCGCTTCTGCTCTGGGGTATCTTCTTCAGGACTGTTCTCGGACTCCACTCGACCTGGTTGGTGAACTCGGCGACCCACATGTGGGGATCGCGTCGTTACCCAACGGGCGACACCTCTCGCAACAGCTTCTGGGTGGCATTACTCACCTTCGGAGAAGGATGGCACAACAATCATCATGCTCATCCGCAATCTTCCCGTCACGGTCTTGCCTGGTACGAATTCGATCCAAACTGGTATGGCATCTCAGCATTGCGTTTCCTTGGGCTCGCCTGGGAGGTCAAGGCCAGGACACTCAAGCCCGTGGCAGCACAAATCGCTGGTCTGCCGGATCAGAGGGCGATGGAATCACCTACCGCATGAGCCATCTTTCGCAGAACAGAATGGTGATGCCCGCAATAGCCTGAAGCACCGTCGCAACAACAATCTCGCGCATGATGCTCTTGACGGCAATATGCCGTCGAACAATGGGCAAGTTCATCGCCGTACTGGCAATCGAAGTAAGCACAGTGGCGGTACCCACTTGGAGAGCCGTAATGTTGCCCTCCGCGAGAAGATTCGCCGCCGCCGCCGTTGTACTCGCACTCGATACGGTTCCGCCGATCACGCTGATGAGTAGGACACCGCTATCACCGAGCCAACGCACCGCCAGCGTTCCGACGATCTGGATGGCAAGAAAGAGAAGTCCGAAGTTCGCTACTTTTTTCAGCGAGACGGGAGACGCGAGATGAAGCTCAAGTTCCCTCGGATCGGCCTCGATCTCTCGATGACGGAAGGCAAAGTACGCTGCAATGCCCATCATGGCGAGGAGTGGAAGCACGGCAAATCGGACGGCCGCTCTTCCCAGAAGCACAAGTAAAATGGCGTTCCTCAGAAACATCGCAAGAGAGGTGAGCTGGACGGCGCGAACCGTCTGAGAGACGAGTCCCGCTGCGGGGAGAGATGCCGAAAGTTCCGCCGCCGCAGCGGTAGAATTGACCAGGCCGCCCAAAATTGCAGTAAAGGTAACTCCGCGCCTGCCGTAGATGCGGAGCAAAATGTAGTTTACAAATCCAATGCACGCCACCACCACAACCGTGACCCATGCTTCGCGCGGCTGCAAAAGTTTCCAAGGATCAACGTAGCGATTTGGAAGCAAAGGCCAGATAACGAAGGCGAAGAGCCCCAGCAAAATTGCGCTTCGGATCTCGGCGGCCTTCACCCCTCCAGCAAACTGCTTGAACTGTGGTTTCAACGACAGCAGCCACGTGGCCACAATAGCGCACGCAACCGAGGTGAACATATGTCCGTCGCCCGTTAAAACACCCAGGACGAACGTGACCACAAGAGCTACGGAGGTCGTGCCTTCGACTGTCCTTGAAGCAACGATGTCCCGCACATTCAGGAGAACTGCGAGCAGAATCGTAGCCAGCATCCCCATGAGCATGACCGGCATGGAAATGATCGCGGTGAGAGCACCTAGAAGCGCCGTAAGACTGAACGTCCGGACTCCAAAGTCTTTGAGAGACCACTGACGCTCAAACCCTATGAGTAACCCAATCGCAAGTGCAACCGCCAGCTTGACCGCCGTCACGACCGGAGGAAACGCGGCAGAGTTCCCATGTAACTGATCGAGCCAACTATTCATTTGCTCACCGATGCCTTGCTTACCAGGTATGAATGTCCTGAATGGAGGGCGCTCCCGTTTTGCCATCAATCACGTTCGTCTTCAATACAACTTCAATGTTCTGGTTGCCAAGATTCTTCCCCACACGATCCGCAAGGAGGTGGAGATACTGCGGCGTTGTAACAAACTGCGTCGCCGCTTCGGTGCCGTTGCGGCCAAGACCTCCGAGCACAAGCACTACACTCCCCGTAGTGGGATCCCGAAACCGAGCGATCAGAGCATAGTCATCTCCGCTGGAGTAAGGCAGGGATGCGTCGCGTGCCCAACGGACGTTTGGCTTCTGGCTATCAACAATCGATGCGCTGCTCTCCGGCGCGAAGTGGAAGCGTAAGGGAGCCACCAGCCGAAGTGACCAGTCGTTGTTGTACGCCCCTACCATGATGACGGAGCGATCGCGGAGGTCTGTGAGAGGCGTCGAGGCTGAAGCCTGCAGAGCATATTTTGCACTGCCATGCTCCAGAAGGGCGCTCAGGCGAGCGAGCGAGAAGACAACAGGCATAGAAATGAAGGGGTACTCCACGCCTTTGTCTGCAGTTCTCACGCCGGAGTAATTATTAGGCGAAAAGACCGAGCCGCCAGAGCAGATCAGGACTCCCGCCGGGTCGTGGACCAAAGGAGACCAGAACTGTGCGAGAACCCGATCCTGCGACGTGACCCTATAACGTGTAATAGCCACAATCGACAGAAGTACACCGAGGACCATCAGGGAGATAGCCGCGATCTTCCAAAAACGACTGCCGGTCATCGGCAAAACATTTGGAACTGGATGAGAGGTCGGCTTCAGCGATGAAGACGCCGCTAGCGTCGAAACGTCGGCAGGCAGCGCAGGCGCCGTCTCTATCGGTAAAGAATCCGAAGTCTCCGTCGCCGGAACCACGCGCATAAACTCCGGGACGTAAGATCCGGCGGGCAGGGAGATCTGCAGAACCGATTCCGGATGATCTTCGTGGTAATACATCGCAAGGCGCTTGCGGACTTCGCCTGCGGTATAGCGGACGACTGTATCGGTATTGGTGTCGTAATCGGCAGGGCGATGGAAGACCTCCACGCCCAGGGTGCGTTCTTTCAGCTGTTCCGACTTTCCCTCAAGCCGACTCTCCACGACGTACCGGAGAAGCGCGGGATATCGTTTGCTATTGCTGAAGTGCGAACTGGCGAGAATCGTCTGAAGCTCAGCGAGGACAATGTTTCGATCCGCTTCTGACTTGGGTTTCCACGCCTCCAAAGTAACTCTGTGTGTACTCATGATGGTGGATGTGATGATACCCGAGTCAAACGAGTGTTTGTCACAACTTAAGCCCAGTCCCTGAATTTACGGGATTTGTGCCAAACGTAGCTACAACAGGCAATCGAAAGCCTGGACTCCGTAAACTGTCAGAATGGATGCCTCCGTCAACTCGATTTAGAGTTGACGGGGGTGCAATGGAAAGAACTTCGCGCAGACGAGAGAGCATCGATTCGGCCAAATAAGAACTCACCAGACTGTCACTACTGTCTATCAGTGAGATCGCTCCCGGAGCTCAGGCCGTATCTCCAGCGTGAAGCTTGAACGGAAGCATCACACGCTGTGGCTGCTGCTGCGGCTTCTCAATCAAATCGATCAACATCCCGGCTCCTAACTCTCCCATCTCGAAGGTCGGAAGGTAGAAGGCTGTGGGACGGGGTCGCAGCAGCGAATTGAAGCTTGCGTCTCCTCGACCGATCACTGCGACGTCTTCTGGAAGCCTCATCCCCCGCGCTTCGACGTAGCCGTAGAGGTGCATGAGGAGCTGATCGTCCGCACAGAAGATAGCGGTCGGCGCAGTGCCCTTGGTTGCAAACCATCGGTCAAGAATCCTGAAGGTTCTCTCCTCGTTATTCTCCGAACAGCCGATATGCTCCGCTGGCAGATCCAGCCCATGCGCGATGACACCCCGACGAAGACCTTGCAGCAGATGGAGGTGGGTTGGCAGCATCCCCGAACTGCTCAGAAATGCGATGCGCCGGTGCTTTCGTTGCACAAGATAGTGAGCCGCGGCCTCGCCCATCGCAGAATCGTCCACCCCTACATAGTTCACAGACGCCCGGTGAGAGCAGGTGTTGATCATGACGAACTTGATCTTCGCAGCCTCAAGCTGTTGGATCCTCTCCGCGAGATCGCGCGTCGAACAGGAACCGGTGTCAACGAAGATCAGACCATCCGTAAACCGTCTCTCAAGAACCTGGTCACGCGTCGCGCCTCCGGGCTTGTCCGTCGGGGAATAGAGCAACAGACTGTAACCACGGCGCATCAGCGTAGCCTGAATACCACTAAGCACCTGCGCAATGAAGTGGTTAAGGATCGGATCCCTGAATGGAACCACCAAACCCAACAGCCGTGTCCTTCGTTGCGAGAGTGCCTTCGCCACTTCATTGGGAACGTAGTTGAGTTCCTCTGCGATCTTTCGGATCTCGTTACGCTTGGCCTCACTCACCCGCTTCGTGTCTCGGTTGTTTAATGCGATCGATACCGCTGCGATGGAAACCTCGGCGCGTTTCGCGATATCAGCAAGCTTTGGTGCGGTCATGCAAGACGAACCTCTTCAACAGAATCTCATCATCAGACGTCCGATGGGATTCGAAAGTTCCCTTCACCTATTCCCCTTTAATTGTTGATTACACTCAACTTTGGTCTTATGACCGAACACCCAAATCAGGGAGAAGTAACTTCCCTTCTCTCACAATATTTAGAGATTGCTTGAACAGCGCGGTCGCTTTTTGGGCGCATATAGAAATAATTCTTTATCTCCCCCTTAGCGCTTTCGAGGCCCTCTCTTCTCTTCCAAAAGATTCTTGAACTCCGCGCGGGACATCTTGAGTTTTTCAGGATGCGCATCGATCCACACAGCGAAGGCGTCATACTTTTGAGGTGTCCAACCACCTTCGAACTCCCCACCATTCTTTCCGGTTTTGTTCAGTTGGAAGTTAAAGCCATCTTCGAGCTTGGTGAACTCCGCCGAAGAGATCGCCTGTTCCGCCAGGATGGCTGGAATAAAAACGACGCCGTCCGTCTTGGCCAGAACAAGGTCACCCGGAAGCACAATGGCGCGACCGATACGGATCGGTGCATTGATCGCTGTGAGGATCATGTCGGCCCAGGCAGAGGGATCGTATCCACGATAGAACCCGTTGAAGCCTTCAATCTCCCGATTCTCTTCGGCGTCACGAATGCCGGCATCGAAGACGAAGCCCGTATGCGTATGCGCAGCGATGCCACTGCCCAGGTTGGAACCGATCAGCGTTCCTTCGACGATCTTGCCGAAGCCATCCGCGACATAAACATCGCCAAGCTGCAGTTCCTCAATGGGCCAGCTGTTGTTATAGCTAGAGCGATGCTCCGCCTTCCCTTCTGCCGCAATGGCCTTCGCCATATCCGGCCGCAGCGGCATGTACTGCGCTGTCAGAGCACGCCCTGCAAAAGCTTTCTCCGGGTGCAGCGCCTTCCACCCGCTGTCGAACTGGCTCCGATAGCCCTCGGCCTGTAGAAAGTCCCATACGTCTTCGATCGAAACATCGAGAGCACGCTTGAGCAGGTCGTCCGGGATCTTCGGACGTCCATCCGGGAAGCGCTCTCCCTTCCAGTCGGAGGTATAGAACATTATCTGTTCTTTTGTCATTTTGACTTGCGAGAACACGGGAAGCGTACTTGCCATCATGCAGCAGATCAGGCTCGTCCAAATAAACTTCTTCATAGAATGCTCCGAAATCATCCTTTGCAGGTGTCAGCTAAGAGTGCGGCGTCGAGCTTTGGGCAGGTTCGCGCTTCCGAATGCCTTCGCCGACAGGGCCTGTATGGCCAAGCTTTGTATTGAGCCAGAGCGTCATCTGCGCTTCCCAATCGGGGACACCCGGAATCCTGTACCAGCCGCCGGTCGCGTGCATGCCGTTTGGTATGCGAATAATTTGGCTGCTTATCCCTTCCTTCTTCAGGGCCGCATCCAGATTCGTCGCCTCGCTGTAAGGGATGTACTCGTCCTTGTCTCCCAGGATCTGCAGGAAAGGTGGGGCATTCTTCGAAACATATGTGATCGGAGACGCCTCCTTAAGAGCGGCCTCCTCTCCCTTTGCCTGGATAAGAAGATCCAGGAGAGCGTGGGTGTTCGCATTGAGAGGAACAGTAGCGAAGCTGCTCTGCGCAAAAAGAGTCACGACAGCCTGCACCTTTGCGCTCTCGCGATCGATCGGATCCATCGCGGAGGGATTCCCCGGTGCGTTCAGCAGGCCAACCATGTTGCTGAGAAATCCGCCAGCAGAACCTCCAACCAGGGCGATCTCGCCGGGATCTGCATCCCATCGCTTCGCGTTATGACGAATGTACCGGACCGCGCGTTCCACATCCTGCACCATATCGGGATAAGGAAACTTCGGCGCGAGTCGATAGTTGATGGAGAAGACCGCGTATCCGGCGGGCGCAAGAAAATCCGCACAGTAGGCCTCGCTGCCGTTCTTGCTCGTGCCGCCCACATAGCCGCCCCCATGAATAATGATGGCGATGGGATGCGGCCCTGCCCCCTTCGGAGCGTAATAGTCCATCGTGAGAACCTGCCCGCCAGCAGCGCCGTAAGGGATATCGTCTTCCTTCTGTGTTCTCTTTTCCTCGGCCATCGCGCATAGGGTGGTGCAAAGAATCAGTAGAGTCCCGAAAAATATTGCTGAAAGACGACTGAAAGCCTTCATAACGTAACTCCTCAATTCTTCCATAAGCTGTTCTTAGTAAGCAGCCAAACGAACACGAAGCAATTGCGGAACATCGGTGAAGTTCAGGCCATAATCCGTCTGGTCTCCATTCCATAGACGCACCCTCTGCCACTCGCCACGCACATAACTTCCCTCTTCCACAGTGACCCACATGCGCTGCTTCGCACCTGCAGTTGCAAGCGCAGAAAAATCGATGCGGCAGTGGGCGCCCGTCACCAGAAACTCATCGGGACCGAGTTCCACAAGGAGCGCCTGCCCCTGCAGCTTGGGATTGCCCGGAGCGGGTTTATCCGACCAGAATGAGGGTAAGCCGAAGGACACCGTCGCCCTCCAGTGTGGCGCAGCACCGTTGAGCGGAGAGAACAGCACATCCTCCGCATGCTTCTCGGGTGCCTCCGCGACGCCGCGCACCTGGTCGTTGCGTATCCACACGGCTAGCTCCCGCGCAATCTGCGCGACGGTCTTGTAATTAAGGAGATAGGGTTCGAGCGCTTCGTCGTCGATACGCGCCGCACCCAGCGGATAGTTGACGTAACCCGTCGCATCCATGCCGAAGGGCGACCAGCCGAACGCTCCCTTGCCGAGCGCCGCAAAGAAGTAGTGCGCGTAGACTGCGCTGTTCCCCGTCTCCGGAACAAAGAAAGCGTTCCACGGCAGAGCGTACTGCCGCAGCACCGCCATGTACTTGTCGTACTCAGGCAGATAAATGTCTGGAGCCAGACCATCCAAAGCAGGCGCGACAGTATGCCAGAGAGGCAGCACATCGAAGGTGGGGCCACCGCTCTCAAACGAGAGTGGGCCTCCGGGATGGATCGGGTCGCGAAGCGCGGCATTCACGTACATCGGCAACGGGTAGATCGCCTTGCCGGCCACTGCGATCTGCTGAACGTACTGCGCGATAGCCCACGCGGAAAAGAACTCGTCGGCATCCGCTCCAAAGACCTCACTCCAGTTGCCCTTGGCCTGCGCCTTGCCCATCGCTTCAAGAACATCTTTGGGCACAGACTGCGAGAAGATGCGGTTTGCCGCGGGCGAATGATCGCGCATCGCTCCCCACAGACCTGCCTCGTTTTCTACCTGTACCATCAGCACGGTGTGCTCTGTGTCCGATGCCTTCAGGTGTTGCATCAGGGCTATGAAGGCCTTGCGGTCCGCCGTCAGGGTGGCTTCCGCAAAGGGCGAGAGGGAGAAGAGCGCCGTGCCGTCCTCTTTGCGCGAGAGCGGGAAACGCGCTCCATCGCGCTTGACCCACTCGGGCGTATAACCGGGACTGCCGTTCTTCCACGTACCGAACCACAACAGGACAAGGTGCTTTTCGTGAGCGCGTGCCTGCGTCAGCAGCATATCGACCTGCGCGAAATCGAAGGTTCCCTCTTTGGGCTCAAGAGTCTCCCAATAGACGGGCGCCTCTACGGTGTTGACGCCGAGTTTATCCATCGTGGACCAGACCGCTGGCATCGTCGCAGACCACGCGGAGGAGTTATTCATCTGCGCACCAAGCATCAGGAACGGCGCTCCATCCACGATAAGCGCTGGATGAGTTCCACTGCGATCGATATGAGGCAGGTTGGTCGTAGCTCCGGTCTGGGCTGACGACGAAAGAGACAAGAAGAGCGCGAGCGCTGGAATCACAAAACGATATTTCAAGAAGTTGGCCTGTCCACGAATCTTCCCGGTAGACCAGCGGATCAGCCTACCAGGTATGTGTAGCGATAATAGACGTGGAGACCGGCTTGAAGTCGATGATCTTGATACGAAGTACGATCTGAAAGTTATGCCGCTGCCAGTCCTTGCCCAGACTCGCGCCCAACTTCTGAAGACTCTCCGGCTTACAGACAAAGTTGATTGCCGCCAGAGTTCCATATTGGCCCATGCCCGCCACACTGACCAAAGGCTCATCCTCCTCATGACGCAAAACGCGGGTCACGATGGCATAGTCCTCGGTATCGTGTGAGTCGCTGGAGGCATGCAGCACCCACGCCTTCCCCGGTTGATTTCGATCTTCGATCCGGTTGCGCGAGGCCAGCACAAAACGGAAGTTACGCGTCAGCTCCCGCGTCATCGGATTGTTGAAGCCGCCGATCAAAACCGTTGGATTGTTGCGCACCTCGGCAAAGGAAATATCGTTTGGGAAGCGCTCCTGGAAGCTCTTGGTGAAGTGCGCAAGCATGGACACCGTCTCGGCCACCGAAGCAACATCTCCAAGCGCAACGAAGCTGTCGCCCGCAGGATAGAGCCCCGTGGAAGCAAGGCTCTGGCCAGGATCGAACTTCGGGAAAACTTCCATCCCTGAGTTTTCTACATGGTTCTGCCTGCTGTATTCGTCCGCCTTGTCGTCGGAGACACGATAAACGGCATTGCTTCCGATGGAGATCAACACTGGTTTGGAGCTATCCAGCACCGGAGCCCAGAAGGTACGCAGCATACGGTCAGAGCCACCGCGATACCAGTTGAATCCGCTCCATGCGCCCGCGAGCAGCACAAGGACGGCAAACCACAGCCAACGGCGTCTTGATAGAACAGAAGGATCCGGGGAAGCCGCAGGAATCAAAGGCAGCGGGGGTGTAGGCGCTACGGCCAGTATCTCCGAGAGCTTCAGCGAAGTCTCATCACTTTCCGCTTCTGGCTCTGCGGAAGTAGTTTCCGATCGCTGCTCAAACACAGACAGAATCCCGTTCGTTGCCACCGCAGTATCTTCAGTCTTCCAAGTGAAGACCGCACGGTACGACCCAGACGGCACATCGATGCGAACCTCCGGCGTTGCCTGGATCGATTGATAGTAGAGGGCGAGGCGTTTGCGAAGATCGGCAGCCCGAATGCGGACGACAGGATCTTCACCGGGCTCGTAATCCGGTTTGCGGCCGAAGACTTCCTTGCCGATAACACGCTCGCGCAACAGCGCATCTTCCCCGGTCAGTGTGTGGTCGACGATGTATTGCAGCAGATGCTGGCACTGCTGAGTCGTCCGCAGCGGTGAACTGGCCATGAGTTCATGAAGCGCCGCGTAGACGCGTTTTCGCTCGCTCTCGGAGAAGACACGAAGATCTTCGCCGTGAATGTCGCCCGCATGCATGACATCTCTTGCCACAACAAAGGTATGTTACCCCTCACAAACATCGCGGTCAACGAACGAAATCAGCTACTTAGGAGAGGTTCGCGCAGTTGGCCACTCTAACGCACCTTGTATGGGGTTTAGGCGAGCGCGCCTAGTGAGTAAGTCCTGGGAAGAATCTGGCGATAAGGCGCAAAGGCGGAGCGCAGAACGGAAAGACACTTGGAGGTAGCTTGGGAGTTCGAACAATTTCGCGAGGAGTGTCCGTCGTGCACTACAAAAAAGGGTTTTCTATTTGCAGTCTGTTCTTGCACTCCTGCTGCGGTTTGTGCTGGTATGTGGAATCTCCCCAAGTACCCTTGCCCAGACGACAGCCAGCCTCTCCGGTAACGCTTTGGCCATGAAGTACAAGTTCTCCTCTCGGTAAGAGCAAGGGAAATCTCATCGTTTCCCCGAACACGATGATCAGCCAACCAGCACACTCTATAATGAATCACACGGCTTTGAGCGCTTGATGAGGGAGACTTTAACCACCGACGCCCTATGCGCTTTTTCCTAAGCCTCCTCTTTATCTTTACGGCCTTCATGAGTCCTCCAGTCATCTTTGGACCTCTTGCCCCGTATCACATCGAAATCATCATCGCCGCGCTCGCATTCTTCCTGTCCATTCCGGAGATACTGAGCTCTGGAATGCTGCTCTCTCCCAAGCTCTGGGCTCTGGTTTTTCTGGGTCTCTCGGTTGTTCTATCCATCGCGGCCAGTGGTTGGATTGGTGGTGGTTTGCAGGCTCTGTACGACTTCCTGCCCCTGCCATTTGCCTTCCTGGTAGCCGCTCTCAACTTCAAGACCAAACGCCATCTGCAGATCGTGACGATCACGATGGCGGTGGGCTGCGCTTACTTCATTGCGCATGGAGCGTACGATCTCCGGAATGGCATCGATCCGAGTCCCTATCTCTATGGCACTGCGCCGCTTCTGAGACTGCGGGGGCTTGGTGTGGTGCATGATCCCAATGACTTTGCCCAAGTCATGGTGGCTCTCCTTCCCTGCACGTTTCTCTTCAAGAAAAAAAACTTCGTAGCCAGTCTTTTTTGTGTTGGAATCCCGCTCTGCGTTCTGCTGACCGGTCTGTACCTTACGCATTCGCGCGGGGCTGCCGTGGCCATCATGGTGATGATCGCCGTTGCCAGCAGGAGAAAATTTGGCAATGTACCAGCCGTCATTCTGGCGGGATGTATCTTTGCGTCTTCCCTGGCGCTGGGATGGTCGGGTGGTCGCGACGTCTCCATGGAGGCCGGAAGCGATCGCATGGGCGCGTGGTCCATGGGCATTCAAATGATCAAGTCTCACCCGTTCACGGGCGTGGGGTTCATGCAGTTTGCCGACTTCAACGATGGGCTGACGGCCCATAACACAGTCATCGTATGTGCCGCCGAAATTGGCATTCCGGGTTTTATCTTCTGGGTGATGTTTCTGTTTTCGACTCTTCGCGAGGGAGTCACCCTGGGAAACGTCTTTACCCGCACCAAGAATCTCTCCGCAGCAGAGGCGTCTGCAGTCGCTTCGCCAGGGGGTATTCACAACCAGTATGAGGCTGCCATGGCACCCGCCGGTTCTGCGCTATCTCTTTATGGACCGGGTCTTTCCGAAGCGGAGTTGCGCCGGACAACGCGACTTCTGGTCTACGCTCTCATCGGATTCCTTTCTGCTGGCTGGTTTCTCTCCAGAGCGATGTCGATGTGGCTCTTCCTTCTGACAGGCATGATTACCGCCGTGGTTCAAATGGATCCCAGCAGAACTTTCATGCCAACAAAACTTTCCTTGATCTCTTTGCTGCGCTGGTCAACTGCAACGGCCGTGTGCCTCTTGCTGTTGGTCTATGTTCTTCTCCGTGCTCGGGGTTTGACAGGCGGCTAGATCAGTATTTTCTTAAAAATTGATCTCCGTCGATAGCAGGCAACACGTCCCGCCTACGCCTTTAGGAAGAAAGCCACCCCATCTGGGCCAAGCCGTTAGCACCGAAGTGGGAGGTACATTCAAGGCTCTACCCTTGAACATGGTCATCGTGCCCTCATTGAGAATTGGGGACGAGTATCTATTTATTCGATACAGAATCGATCTGAGCCATATGCTAGACAAAAGAAGAAATCAGCGAACCGACCCGGAACTTATTTATCGTTCGGTGCGGTCAAGGAAAATGGGAAAAGATATGGATGTTCGCAGAGGCTTGGTCGCTGTTGGCATTTTGGTACTCTCCAGTCTGCTGCTGATCTATTGCTCTTTTGGCAACAAGGTGGCTTCTGCCCAGGTGAAGATGAAGGCAAACCTGCCTACTGGCACCGCGGCCCGTGGATCCAATTACAACTACCAGGTACTGCCGGGATCTCAGCGCCAGATCAGCGTCAATTTAACGGGTGGCACAGTCAATCTTGTGAATTGGTCCATCAGTTCCAGCACCGGAGGAGCGACTGCTATTCTGGATCGTGGCGCGAACGCGATCGGCGTGACAAATGTAACGATCGGCCCAACCGCTGGTTCTTGCACTGTGAGCGGAACGCTCGGTGCTTACAGCGTAAATTCTCCCGCGACCGTGACCGTTCAGGCGCAGTCTGTCGATGATCCTTCCCAGGTTGCCAGCTTCCTCTTTAAGGTCTGCGCACCTACAACGACCGTGAAGGTCTCTCCCGGCTACCAGCAGGCGTACATCGGACAGCCCGTGGAGCTACAGAGCTTCGTGATCGGCAATACGAACGAAGCCGGTACCTGGGCAATCACATCGAATCCGAAGAACGCCGGTAAGATCCTCGACAATAACAAGCGGGATACCGTGTTTTCTGCTACCGCAGTTGGTCGCTACGCGCTGACCTATACCAGCGCAGCGGATCCCACTAAGACATCGACCGCGTATGTGTACGTTGCAGGACCGCAGCCGTCCTACGGTCTTGTCACGGCGAACCTGACCATGGCGGTTCCGTGCGAAAAGGATCCAGACTTCAAGGGAAAGACCTATGAAGTCGGGCCGTCACAGACTTACAAGACCATCAACGCCGTTCCATTGATGACCTGGAGCCCAGGTTCGATCGTGCGAATTCACAACGAAGACACCTCGGGGCGGTCCCCAACTACGTATCACGAGACGGCCCGCATCGCCGGACAAGGAACTGCGACCCAGCCGCTCATGTTCTGCGGCGTACCCGACGCAACCGGGCAACTCCCCGTCATGGATGGTGCCAACTCTACCTCCGCGGTAGGAAATTCGGGAAGCCAGGAGTACGGGATCATTAACATCTGGGGACCCAACGGATCTGGCTCAACCTATATCGCAGGATCCAACGGACCGGATTACACCATCGTCTCAGGAATCCGCATCATCAATGGAAGAAATACTTATACGTTCACACCCGCGGGAGGCACTGGTACCAAGGCCTTCAATGACTTCTGCTCTGGCATTCGCGTAAAACACGGGCAGTTCGTCACACTGATCGGCAACGATATCCAGAATAATGGAAACGGCATTTTCGTCCAGAACAACTCTGCTGGTGGCTTCAGCCAGGTAACACTCTTCACCACGATTCGCGGAAACCGGATCCGAGAGGCGGGAATCTCCGGTGGACCAGGAATCAATAGCTCTGGCAGCCATGGCATCTATACGCAGGCGTACTATCCCGTGGTTGAGGCAAACCGGCTCGAAAGCCTGGTTCTCAACTCAGGCGGAAATCTCATCAAAGACCGCGGTCTGGAATCCATCCATCGTTATAACTACGCTGTGACGACCGAGGGAGGCTACCTCGTCGGCATGGAGTCGGCAACCGACGCCCAACCCTACAATGCGTTTGAACCGTGGCTTGGAGGCATTGGCGAAACGGATTGCGGTAATTCGACCTACTGCGCCTACGAAAAAACCATCACCGCGGATCAAGTTGCTGCGTTTTCGGAGAGCCTCGAAAAAGTCTACATGTACGGCAATATCTATTCCAGCCGCAGTAATCAATTTCTCGCAGACTTCAAGCTCTCTGACTCCGGTGGTGGCGGCGGGTACGTCTGGGCGAATCAGACAGAAATGGGCGACCATCTGGGAACCACGTACTTCTATCAGAACACCGTCGACAGCCCCCCCTTCGCCGTCTTCGGCACCCTTTCAGGTGGAAACAACGGGAGCGATCCCGAGCAGCAGCCTTTGAAGCCAACAGTCTTTGCCGCCAACAACATCTTCTATCTCCCGAAAACGGGCAGTATCTCGATCTTCTCTTTGACCCGGAACGCCTCGATCATCGGCAAATGGCAGACGAACCTCTTCAATAAAGGCACGGTCGATAACACGCTTCCGATCAATGGAAAGCCCGCGACGAACCTGGCTTCCGTCTTCGGTTGGCAGGATTGGAACGACAACCTGCAGTATCCAGGAGTTCTGCCTATCGATGGACACAACTCAGGGATCACTCCCGCTGGAACCGGTAATTTTTTAGAAACGGATAAGCAGAATCATCAGCCCTACAACCCTGTGACCTTCGCTCCCGTTTCCGGCGCAGGAGCAACGGGGATTGGCACCCCGATTACGGATCCTCAGGCCTCCCTCCTTCCCGTCCGCTTTCAGTACATCGTCGATACCGGCGCGTTGATTCCACGCACCACGCTCACTACGGTCGGCGCAGTAGATACCGGCAAGCAGCCTTCCTTGACTGCCATTGCCGTGCGGCCCGATACCGCGAGCTTTCTAAGCCAGACTGGAACCTGTAACTACGGTCCGGCAGCTTTCGATTATCCAGGGGCTTGCCTGCCTAGCAGGATGGGTGTTTTCTATACTCCCGTCCCCTTGCGGTTCCTTGGCACCTTTTCGGATGGTTCTTCTGTCGATGTTTCACCTCTGGTCACGCTCTCCGCTGCAGATCTCACGTTCCACGGAAACAGTGCGTTCACCGCGAATCGATTTGCGCCGCTAAAAGGACTCGTTGCAGCCTCGCTCAACGGTTTATCCATACAGGTTCCGTATGCGTTTGATGGAGCCACCCCCCCGGCACCATCCACAGCTACGATCACCTCTGTGATGCTCAATCCAGGCTCTCTCGCTCTGGTCGCAGGCGGAAGCGCTCAACTGGCCGCCACCGCCCTCTATAGCGACGGTTCCTCCACGACCTGCTCTGCCTCGTCGTGGACCTCCACCCAGCCCGCCATCGTCTCCGTCTCCGGTACAGGCTTGGTGACCGCAGGAAGTGCAGGAACAGCTTCGGTGACGGCAGCGTGCGGCGGCATCGCAAGTTCGCCAGCCACCGTGACGGTTAACGTACCCCAACCCACGATCACCTCTGTAAATATCAGCCCGCGTGCCCTCGCACTGACAGTCGGGGGCACATCCCAACTGGCGGCGATGGCCACTTACAGTGACGCCTCCGTGGCCGCCTGTGAAGCCACTTCCTGGACTTCCCTGCAACCTGCAATCGCCTCCGTGTCGGGTGGCAGGGTCACAGCGGTCGCCAAAGGAACAACTTCCATCAGTGCCGTCTGCGGAAACGTAGGCAGTGCACCTGCCACAATGACGATTAGTGCGGCCAAGCCAATAATTACTTTAGTCACCATTTTGCCGGTAGCTCTTTCCTTAACAGTCGGTGGAACCTCGCAGATGATGGCCACAGCGACCTACAGCGATGCCTCCACTGCGGCATGCACACCCACTGCATGGACCTCTACACAGCCTGCAATCGCCTCCGTATCGGGGGGCAGGGTCACAGCGATTGCCACGGGAACAGCCTCCATCACCGCTGTCTGCGAAAACGTACCTAGTGCCGCCGCCGCTGTAACCGTCAGTCCGCCAAAACCGACCATCACCTCCGTCAGTATCGCGCCGGGATCTCTCGCTCTTACGGTAGGAGATACAATCCAACTCACGGCAACCGCAATCTACAGCGATGCCTCGACCGCATCCTGCTCACACACTTCCTGGGCGTCGAGCACCCCACTCAAGGCATCTGTATCCGGCTCTGGCCTGATTACAGCTATTGCCAAGGGAACAACCGCAGTGACGGCGACCTGCAGCAACGTTGTGAGTTCTCCCGCAACCGTAACGGTCAGCGCACCCAAGCCAACGGTCGCCTCAGTGATGATTACGCCGGGTTCTCTCGCCCTTACAGTCGGGGAGACCTCGCCGCTCCTCGCCACGGCAACTTACAGTGACTCCACCACGGCCACCTGCACCACGACATCGTGGAAGTCGAGTACACCTCTCATGGCCTCAGTGTCTGGCACCGGCGTCGTCACAGCGGTTGCGAAGGGAACCTCTGCTGTCACCGCGGTCTGCGACAACATCTCCAGTCTCCCCGTCGCCGTGAAAGTGAGTGCAGCAAAACCAACCGTTACCTCCGTCAAGATCACTCCATCGGCACTTGCGTTGACCATTGGAGACACTTCTTCTCTTACCGCGACTGCAACGTATAGCGATTCCACCACATCTGCCTGCACTACGGTCTCCTGGTATTCGACCGTACCGCGTAGGGCATCTGTCTCCGCCTCTGGCCTGGTTACCGCGATCGCCAAGGGAGGTGCAGGCATAAAAGCCGTCTGTGACAGTATCGTCAGTCCCCCGATCACCGTAATCGTCAGACCAGCGAAGCCAACGGTCGCCTCTGTCATGGTCACGCCAGGATCCCTCACCCTGGCTGTCGGTGGTTCCTCACAGCTCATGGCTACCGCAACCTATAGTGACTCCACTACAGCCACCTGCACTCCAACATCGTGGAACTCCGGCACACCGCTGATGGCCTCTGTCTCCAGCTCCGGCCTGGTCAAGGCTATTGCAAAAGGAACCGCCATGGTGACAGCAGTTTGCAATAACATCGCGAGTCCTGCCGTCGCAGTGACCATCAACGCGGCCAAACCAACGATTACCGCAGTCAGCGTTACGCCAACGTCAATTGCTCTCGGTGTTGGAGAAACCTTGCAACTGACCGCTACTGCAACCTATAGTGATGCATCCACTGCCGCCTGCACGCCGACGTCCTGGAACTCCAGCCTGCCACGTGCAGCCACCGTCTCCAACTCGGGGCTGGTCACAGCGATAGCAAAAGGAACCGTCGCAGTGACAGCAGTCTGCGACAGTGTTGCGAGTTTGCCCGCAGCGCTCACCGTTACGGTGGGAAAGGCAACGATCACGGCTGTAGCACTCTCTCCAAGCACGCTCACTCTTAAGATCGGAACAGTGGCCCAACTGGTTGCGACCGCCACCTACAGCGACGGTTCCACTGCCGCCTGTACCCCCACCACATGGAACTCTACGGCACCCCTGCTCGCTTCGATCTCGAGCTCTGGCCAGATCGCTGCCATCGGTGCTGGAGCAGTTACCTTCTCGGCTGTATGCGGTGGGATCGCAAGTTCGCCTGCGGCCTTAACTGTAAGCAGCGCGGCGCCTACGTTGACCTCCGTCACGATTACGCCTACGACAACGATGTTGGACCTTGGAGCGGATTTACAGTTCACAGCCACTGAGGTCTATTCCGATACCACGACGAAGGTATGCTCTTCGGCTACCTGGCTGAGCAGCGCAACCGACATCGCCACAGTTACCAATGCTGGTCTGGTAAGCGCAGTCGCTGTGGGCAACACGGCTCTTAGCGCCACCTGCCAGGGGCTTACCAGTCCGCCAAGCAACCTTCAGGTCCGGGTCGTTCCGATCACGCACTGGAACATACGTCCAGCCCAGTAGGTCCCAAGGCTACTCTCTCAAGGTTTGGTGTCTCGTTCGTAAGCGACGAACGAGACACCAAACCTTCGCTAGACAGTTTGAGATGAGCCTTCGATCACGTCGCGGATAATCTCCGCAGCCCAGGCAATCTCATCCTGCGTAATCGTCAAAGGAGGGGCGAGACGAATCACTTTGTCATGCGTCTCTTTGCACAAAATGCCTCTCTCTTTCAGAACCTCGCAAAGGGACCGAGCGGCCACCGTGAGTTCGATGGCAATCCAAAGACCGCGCCCTCGAATGGATGCGACCAGCGGGCTTTTCATGGAGCCAAGCTCCGCCAAAAAGAATGCACCCAGTTCGGCGGACCGCTCGGTAAGATTCTCATCCACCAGGACGCGCAACGCGGCACGCGCTACTGCGCACGCAAGTGGATTCCCTCCAAAGGTGCTGCCATGATCTCCGGGATGAAAGAGACCGAGGATCTCCCTGGAAGAGAGGACCGCGGAGACCGGATAATATCCTCCCGAAAGAGCCTTCCCAAGAATGACAAGATCCGGCTTGATCCCCTCGTGCTGATAAGCAAAGAGCTTTCCGGTCCTCCCGAGTCCTGACTGAATCTCATCGACCATCAGGAGAACGTTGCTCTCCTTGCAGATCGCGGCGACCTCATTGAGATATCCCTTCGGAGGGATGATGATTCCGGCTTCACCCTGGATCGGCTCTACGAGAAAAGCGCAGGTGTTTGGTGTGATCGCGGAGCGCAGGGCCTCGGCATCGCCAAACGGAATGATCTTGAAGCCAGGCAAAAAGGGACCAAAGTCCTTCCTGTACTGGTCATCCGTAGAAAAGCTGACGATGGAGATCGTGCGTCCATGGAAGTTGTTGGAGCAGACGATGATCTCCGCCTGGTTCTCCGGTATGCCCTTGACCTGGTATCCCCACTTCCGCGCCGTTTTAAGAGCCGTCTCTACTGCTTCCGTTCCGGAGTTCATGGGAAGCGCCATCTCAAAGCCAGTCAGTTCATGTAGTTCTTTGTAAAAAAGAGGCAGTTGGACGTTGCGAAACGCACGCGATGTCAGGGTGACATACTGAGCCTGCTCAATCAGAGCGGCCATAATCTTCGGGTGGCAATGGCCCTGGTTCACTGCAGAGTATGCGGCGAGACAGTCAAGATATCGCTTGCCCTCGGTATCGTAAAACCAGACTCCGGATGCACGTTCAATGACAACATCGAGTGGGTGATAATTATTCGCACCAAACTCTTTTTCCATCGCTACATATTCTTCAATCAGCACAAGTCTCTCCGGATTCGACGCCTTGCCAAAACAACATACGCACCGCTTCGTCTTGGGACACTGCGAATAGGACTTAATCATACCGCTTCGATCACCGTAGACCGGAGCGATGGGTTCAAGGCCAGCGTCTCGCACGCCGGTAACGTAAGCCTTCCCTGCTGAGACGAGAGCACAAGGCCGAACTGCTATACTCCGCGTAACAGGCCTGTTTTACTGCAGAAACGCTGAAATCCGGTGCAGGATCTTCGGGCCTGGCTCAAAGAACATCGCAGGCTGCGTTGTTCTCTGGAAAGGCGTGACCGCGTCGATGAGAGGGAGAAAGCTTTGCCGAAGGTTGAAAATGGACAAGCAAAAATACATCCCCTCACCTCCATAAGATTCTTCGCTGCTCTCTACGTTCTCTTCTTTCACACCAGCTGGGGCATCCCCAAAGGCTCGCTTGCGGAGCGATTCGTCTCCGCGGGCTTTGTATCGGTCGAGTTCTTCTTCCTCCTCTCGGGATTCATCCTCGCAGGAGCCTATCTCGACAAGGGCCGACCTATCGTTGCACGCAGCTTTTACCTTGCCCGCTTCGCTCGCATCTATCCGCTCTTCATTCTCTCCGTTTTAGCAGACACGCCCTTTGTCATTTTGGCGCGTTCGGGCGCTTATGGCTTGAAGGTAGCGGCGGGTCGAGTAGCGGCCCTGGTCTCCGTAAGCGTCGTGATGATGCAGATGTGGCTGCCGGTCTTGAAGATCGTCAACATTCCCAGCTGGTCGCTCTCGATCGAGAGCTTTTTCTACCTTGTCTTTCCGATCCTCGGTATTCTGCTCTATCGCCTTGGCCGGCGCGCTGTAGTGGGAATGATGCTTGCGCTTTATGTAAGCAGCGTCGCACTCAGCCGCCACATGGAGATCGCTTATCCTGATCATCGCTACGGCCTTGACCTTCTGTCCTACACCGCAATCTTTTCCATTGGGGTTCTGACGGCTCGATGGGATTTTCTAAGGCGGAAAGATACCAGTCAACCCGTTTCGAACCGGAACAGCTGGCTCGTTCTCTTTCTCTGCGCTGCGAGTTTCCTTGGACTCGTCTATCTTTCTCCCAGGATCAAAGAGCTGAATCTCAATCTTGGACTTCTTCTGGCTCCCGTCTTTGCTGCTACTGTCTGGGCCCTCGCATCCACGCAGACGGTGCTTCGACGTCTGTTGAGCGTGCAGTGGTTGGTCGTTCTGGGCGAGGCCAGTTATGGGCTGTATTTACTGCATGTGCCAGTGCTGCACTGCCTGCAGCATTTCCATCTTGCAGGATCGCCCATTTACTATCCGTTGTATCTTTCGCTCTCGATCGGACTCAGCATCTTTAGCTTCTATTGCATCGAGATTCCTTCCCGGCACTGGATCAAGAAGCGCTTTCACTTCGTGAATCGCGAGAGTCTCGAAGTCTCATCCGATGCCCAGTGACGTCATTCAATGACACAGAATGAAAGGTGCAGCGAGCATCAAGATGCAACGAATTTTCCTTTTTACTCTCCTCGTTTTTCTATGCGCCCTACCTTCCACGGCTCAGAATGGCACGAGCTTTACGTACACGCTCGCCTCCAGTTCGAGAACAAGCGCCGGGGTCTTCGACTCCACGGGCGCGTTGATCCGAACACTATGGTCGAACAGACCGCAGCCTGCAGGCACATTCACCCAGGACTGGGATGGAAAAGATGACGACGGTGCAATCGCTCCGGCCAGTGCAAGCTATACGTTGAAGGTCCTGGTGAACAACGTAACCTACACATGGGATGGTGTGATCGGCAACACAGAGAACGCATGGACGACAAGCACAAGCATCTGGGACCAGGTGGCTTACTCGCCTCTTACCTTGCGAATGACTTTTGTGAACGGCGGCATCTGGGCCGCGGCTGGCTACTCCGAAGGCACCGCGAACCTAATCTATATCAATCCTGCCTCGCCGAACTCACCAAGACCCGCAAACAATCTCTACACCTCGCAGAACGTGGCTTTCATGGGCGTCGATAATGACGGACAGTTCATGTACCTCTCAAATGCCAGCGCCTGGACTGGGCAGAACTTCATCACCAAGTTCGACGCTGCGACCGCAGCGCCTGCAACCTTCAGCTCCGGCGAGCAGATAACAGGTAAGCTCGCCTGGCCAAGAATTTCCATGAGCGCCATCGCCCTCAACACGGTCCACGCCCCGGATGCCATAGCAGTACAGGATGATGGGCCGCTCCTCGCCGTTGCCTATCCCACCGCAAGCACCATCAACTTCTTCAACAAGGTTACAGGCGAGTCCTACGGAACGGCTTTGTCGATCGCCTCCCCAACCTCCATGGGATTCACGCGGGCCGGGCTCTGGGTGATCTCCGCTGCCAAGGTCTACCTGGTGAAAGATCCCGGCGAAACGAACAGACTCACGACACCTCTTCCGGATCTGTCCAATCCGCTCTTCCTTACGACGAACAAAAAGAGCAACCACGTCTATGTGCTTGACGGAGGGTCGTCACAGCAGGCGAAGGAGTTCGACGCCAGTAACAAGATGGTCCGTTCCTATGGTAAACCGGGCGGTTACATTGACTTCAATCCAACAGTGACCAACACAAAACTCCTTTTGGATGCCACGGCAACCAAAGGAACACCTGCACCCCTGGGCGCATGGATCGCTGTATCACCGCATGGGGAGTGGTGGATCTGCGATGCGGGCAATGCCGGGCGCATCCTCCACATCTCCTCCTCGAACACCTATATTGACCAGATCCAGTTTCAACCTGAGACCTACACCGTAGGCATTGGGCAGTCTGCTCCGACGCGCCTCTTCCGCGGAACGATTGAGTACGCCATCGATTACACCAAGCCTCTCCTTCCTGGCGATCCGTCCTCTGCTTCGGGTAACGGCTCCTGGAAGATAGTGCGAAACTGGTCCGTCGGTGGCGAAGGCGCAAACGGCTCACCCGCTGGCAACTATGGACCACTTCCTCAAGCCGGATTTCAGAATGTGGAACTACTCGCGAACGGTCACTTTTACGGCCATCTGATGACACGCGAGAAGACACTCTATGAAGTAGAGCTGCCAACATCAGGCACGGCACCCCTTCGGTTCATCAAGACCTTGTTTTCCGCTGGTGAGGGCGACCGAACGCCGCTGCAACCAGATGGAAGCCTCACGAAAGAGACGATCAGCGGTTCACCCACGAACAGGGTGCTGACTATTGCCAGATCGAGTCTCACCGGTTTCGACAGCAGCTTCAATCCTTTGCGAACACCTTTCACGGTCGTTACCGCGATTCCCTACGGGACAGCGACGGCACCCAATACCGGAGGAGGCTGGGGTCAACTGCCTCCAAATCAGTCCACCACGACCGGCGTCTATCCCATCTACCAGACGTCTTCGACGGGAAGGGCAGGCTTCCCACACCTTGCGGGAGCGGTGGCCGGGCGTTCGTCTTTCCTATGGAAGACACACCGAGAAAAAGCCATGACACTTGCGGATGGTGTGGGTAGTTTTCCCGGGACCGCGGGGTACGGTGGACACGCGGGCATCGCAGCACAGGCCGTCGGCAGAAACATCTTTGCCAGTTACGACGGCCAGTACGCAACCTGGGGCAACCAGAACTTTCATTACTGGGACGACGGTTTGATGATCAGCCAGTTTGGTGTGCCTGAAGTTGCTCGACCGCGTGTCCTTCCACCTCCCTATTCCATTCCGCTACCTGCCGGGAACGCAGGCAACATCGCGCAGACTCGCTTTGTTCCATACGGCGGAGACATTTACATGTACATGACTGCAGAGAGCGGATTCACGCCCGTTCAGCGTTGGCACATCACGAACCTCTCGTCTATCTTCGAGTTGAGCGCATCGGCGACCGTCGGCTCCTCCGTTACATTGCACCAGGCCGGGCCGTCAAAATAAAGGATTCAGGACGACAGTGCTGCCGAGAGTCGCCGTTCCAGAGAGCTCATGGATCGTATCCAAACCGCTGATTCTCCAACGGTGGATCCCTGGATGGAGACTTTCGTCGCTGTTGTATAGATACATATCTTTCCCCACTGAAACCGAGGTCATGGAAGCAATATTGCCCGCAGAACCGGCAAAGACTCCGCCGTCTTCGTTATAAACATTCGCAGGATGACCGAACTGGCCGATCATCAATCCATCTTCCCACCAGTGCATCCACTGACTCGAGAATGCGGAATACTGTCCGTCGTAACCCTCCAGAACATTGTTCCCTTCTACAAGTGCGGCAATCCCGGCATGCCCGCCATATGCGGATCCATCCGGGAACGAACCTTTTCCATCAGGAGTCTGGATAGCGGCTCCGCGGCTCGCCTTCCACGCCCAGTCCGTCGCTCCCCGCCTCACTCCACCTACGTGAAAATCAGATCCCGATAATGTGGTGGCTACCGTGTTATATGTGACGAAATTACCGGAGGTGGTAGCTTCCGGAAACATACGCATTCCCCAACCACTGAAGCCAAAAGGATCTTCAATCGCCGCTGTACTCGCCGCTTGCGGAATCGAAGCAGAAGCAATCGCGTACGGACTATTCCATACGGGCGTGTCCGTTGAATCGAATCCCATCAGATCCCTTCGATAGGCCGTGAGGAGAAAGTCGGAGCCGACCTTCGAAAAGATCCAATAACTGAGCCCTCCTTCATTATCGAGAATCTGCTGAAATCCATCGGTGGAGAGGAACTGCCCGGTATGGCGAAGCGGTCCAGCCTTCGGTAGTTCCACAAGCTCTGGATTGGATACATTCGTTTGAGTGCCGACCTGGCCGTAGGTTCTTCCATTGGGCATCGTCATGACCCTGGTAAATGGTCTGAGATTCGGCACACTGCACACGGACCAATTCTTCGTCAGGCTCCAGCTAAAGGAGTCCGAAGAGGTCGTCGTACCCGTCCCTAAGCTGCTGGGATAATCTACCTTGTACTCGAGCCAATCAGCAAAGACCCTCGTTGGGTTACCGTGGTCTGCGGCAACCTGATATAGAAATCTAGTGAACGCGATCTGATTCAGATACGTTCCGTCGGATGAGATCAGGAGCGCACGGTCGTTCCCAAGATCGCCTACCCAAAACGATCCGTCGGGCTGAAACGCAATCCATGTCGCTGGCAACTGATTGTTTCCCGCCCCCGTTCCCACGGTGCTATCAAGATAAAGTCGATCGGAGCTCACAGAGGGATCACAGTCGGCGTATCCTCCCGCCTGGCCATAGGTCGACAATAAAGTTCCCTGCGCATTGAAAAGTTTTACTTGCTGGCTTGCGCCGCCATCCACAACAGCGATCGTTCCCGTGGGGCCTACCGCAATCGCCAGAGGTCTGGAAAGATTTTCAATCGTCCGCGAAACGATATTCGATTGCCCCACGCCTGAAATGCGCAGGACTTTACCTCCGGATATGACCCATAGATCTCCCTCAGCGGAGAAGGCCATCCGCTGAGGATCGGCAACAGGAACAGCCCCCAGCGGCGCACCCGTCTGCTTGTTGAACAGGAGGATCCTGTCTTCACTCGCAGACTTCACGGAAGCTCCATCTTTGAAGTAGCTACCGTGTGCGACGGCCAGAAGATTTCCGCTGCGCTGTACCGCAATGCCGGTGGGAAGGTGTACCCGTGCGCTTCCACTCAACCCACTGCCGTCGACATCCAACACGCCGAAGAGGGCAGGTCCACTTCGAGAAGGATTGACGCCCGCTGGAAATCGATACTGACTCTTCGTTGCCAGGTCATACCCCATGACGAAGCCCAGGCTGCCTCCCCAGCCATTCCCAACATTCGCAAAATAGACGCGAGTATCATCTGCGGTAACGTGAGCAAACTGTATGTCCTGTCCAAGGGTCATCGCATTGCCTGGACTCTGCGGATCGCTCAGCCCAAACAACGAGGTATTCGGACGTCCTTCAGAGTATCCATTCGCCGTATAGGCCGTGCTGCCTGCCACTGCCATGTCTGTCGGGAAATCACTCTGCATATCCCAGCTGCTGAGTGCTGTCGGTGTTGTGGAGGTGTTGCCGACCAGACCCCACTCGTACCTCACATTGTTTCGTAGGAGCTTGATCGTATAGAAGCCATTGGGCATCCTGTCTCCAAGATCATTGGTTCCGTTCCAGAACTCCAGATGGCCTCCCGCAGAGTAGGGGACATTGCTCCACAGGGTCTTAATCAGCTTTCCACTAGAGTCGTAGACTCCCGCGCTTGTTCGCGCGCGTTTGGGAAGTGAAAAAGAGAAGCCCATGGCGCCGGAGAGATTTCCCGGCGCGACTACGTTCACTGCGACGGACGCCTTGACGCTCGCATTGCTTGTCAGTGCGCCGGTGATCGTAACCACTCCAGCGGGTATAAGTGGGGCTATATAAACGCCGTCCGGTGCAATAAACCCTGCCGAAGATGTCCCCCCGGAGACGCCACCGGCACTCCAGTCCACGGAAGCGGAAGGCTTTCCTCCCACGCTGGCCGAGACAGTAATCATTCCACCCATCGTCACCGTAGTGGACGAGGCTACGACCGAAAGTAATGTGGAAGGAGCCTTAGAAGAAGTATTCCCCGCAATCGACGAAGATCCCGAAATTGCTCGGACACCACTGCCGCATCCTAAAAGGGACAAAGCACACACGGCCAAAATAACCGTAAAAACATATGTCTTCTCGGAAAACCAACCTTCGTAGCTCTCGTCATACAGCATTTCATCGCTCCGGTGCATACAGATCAACGTTCACTGCATTAATCGGCCAGATCGGCTCAGTCCTTCGGGCGTGTCTCAATTTGAGACAGAAGCAAAAAAGTACCGGACTGCTTTTTTCAAACATTGACCCCCGCACTGAATGCCGAGGTCTTCGATGGGCACTTGTGCATTCAAGAGATCGCGGGTCCGGCGACGGTATTGAAGCGCGTAGCATCGCCTCATTGGGACCAAAAGACTGAACATGAGAGAATCCGGTTGAATGGCCCTCATACTCATCGGCAGGAGAAACTGATGTCCGGCAACACCATAAGCGTCTGTATTCCAACCCGGCACCGTTCCAACCTGCTGAGGGAAGCTGTCCTGTCCTGCCTTGCACAAACTCGGCTTCCCGACGCGATCCTCATTGGAGACGACTCCGAAGACAGCGTCACGGAAGAGGCCGTGACAGAGTTGCGGAAAACTACGCTCGTTCCGATCCACTATCAGCGAAGCTCACCTGCGCTTGGGCAGAACGAAAATACGAACTCGCTCTTCGATCGCGCCACCACGACACATCTCCTGCTTCTCCACGACGACGACAGCCTACTTCCCAACGCGATTGGCGATTTGATCGGTTGTTGGAACACTTATCCGAATCTGACCGCAGCCTACGGGAAGCAGTATGTCGCCTCCCACGACGGCACGATTGATGCAGAACGCTCCCGGGGCTTGAACGCCGCGTACCACCGAACTCCTGACCGGGCGGGTCTACAGCCGCGCTCCTGGGAAGTCGGCATGCTGCAGCAGTTCCCAAACGACGGCTATATGGTGAGGAGCGAGATCGCACGGGCGATCCGCTGGAGGCCTGTATCCATAGTGGGTGCGGGAGGCGATTTCGACTTCGGCCTGCGGATCGGCCTACAGTATGACAGTTTCTTTTTTCTGGATGAATACACTGCGAAGTACAGAGAGACGGCGACAGGGTCTATCTCTTCTTCCAATACCGACGATGCGGCGCTGTCTTCCTATCTCGTCATGAAGGAGATCGCTCTCCCGAAGGAAGCGGAGAAACTGCGCACTGCAAAGCTGGCCGCATTGGCTCCACGCGCCATGATGCAGGCGATCAAACTGGGCAGAAAGAAAGAAGCCGCACGTATTTACTTTTCGAAGCACCACGCATCCCGCGCATTGACCCTGGGTGGTATCCGCAGGCTACTTCTACTTCTTTCCTAGAGGTATTGCCTTGCGACGATCAATTACCTTCCGGAGCTCTGCCGCTCGGCCTCAAATAACTTGGCATCAATAAGGAAACGAAACCAGAAGGTCTGCAACACGCAAAAGATAAGTCCCTCGCGACCATCAAGAAATCCACCCGTCAAGATATATCGGTAAAAGAAAAGAACTCCAGGTCGAACGAAGAGCGGCAGATTTTCATAACATTGCCGCAGCTTTCGCTTCACCTGGATCTTATTGCCAAACCATCGGCCTTGTATCTCAGCGTTCGCACGTTTCATCCTGAGCTCTTTGACTTCCGCATCCGCCCATTGATTGTGACGCCGAGTCCATTCGGTCAATGGCATCCCGATATCGTCCACCATGGAGTGGTTCAGGGTTCCAACCGGACCGAAGCAGATAAAGTGCTGATCGTACATCCGCGCTTCACAGCGGCCTCTTCCTGAACGAAAGAGGCGCATGTGATACGTCGGTGCCAGATTGTGTCGAAGCACTCGGCCCATGAACTTCAAATATCGTGCCACGAGATATCCATCCATGGCCGCAGTTTCAGGAATCGCTTCGATCTCTCGAACCAGATCCTCGGATACATTTTCGTCCGCATCAAGATGCAGCTGCCAGCTCTTCGTAATTTCGAGATTGTCGATCGCCCAGTTCCGTTGTGCGCCGTAGTTCTCAAAGGGATGACTTACTACGAACGCTCCCAGTTCTGTCGCCATCTGTATTGTCGCGTCGGTGCTCCCAGAATCAACGATGATAATCTCGTCCGTCAGGCTTCGAACGCTGCGCAGAGTGGCGGAGATTGTCTCCGCCGAATTGAAGGTCAGGATAATAACTGCGGGTCGCAAACGTCCTCCGTATATCTCATACAGCGGGCAGCAAAACCGCAGGTTGCGGATGAGCCGCAATCGCCTTCCCGAGTATAACCACTTCTAACACGCCGACCGATCAGGCAGTGCGCTTTTCTTGAGATCCATGCGTTACCGAGCGAAACATCTCCAGGTATCGCTCCGCCACATACTGCGGTCGATGAATTCGCAAGTGAGTCGGCCCTCTTGCGACCATCGCCTCACGCTCTCCCGTCTCGTGGAGCACGCTTTGCAATGCCAGTGCAAGGCGATTGGAGTCACCATTGGGCACCAGGATTCCGCAGTCGCCCACGGCCTCGCCTAGCCCACCGTCTGACGTTGCCACGATGGCACAGCCTGCCGCAATCCCTTCGAGTGCTACCAATCCAAACGGCTCTGCCCAGCGGGACGGAACAACAAGCACCTTGTGTCTCGCAACTTCGGTGGCTCGCTGTGTAGCCAGATAGCCAGCAAAAGTAACCTGTTGCGCAACGTTCAGCTTCAAGGCCAAGGCCTCAAGCTTCTCGCGATCAGGACCATTGCCGATGACGGTAAACGAAGGCTCCAGCCCCCTCTGCTTCAACTGGGACAGAGCCTCGATGGCAAGATCACACCCTTTGTCTGAAACCAGGCGCCCCATGAAGACGATGTCCTTGTCCTTCGGCACCCCTCTGAACTGCAGAAAACTCTCCACTTCAAAAGGATTTCCGATGACCTCCGCCTGAACAGGAAGGTGTTGAGCTAACGCTCGGCTCGGTGTCACATTATGACAAAGACGCAAGGCGGTACGCTTCAATACGTCCTGCCAACCGGTCTTTCCCCCTGAGCGTGTCAGCCAGGTATGGTGCGTTACGAAGATTGGTTTGAATAAGAGAAAGAGAGGAAGGAGTGTCTTCAAGGAGATGTTATTTTGAAAAATCACGTCGGACTTTCGTCCTAACTCAAGTAACTTGGAGACGGTTGGCTGGCGTACTACGGCAAAAGGATAGTCATTGCCACCGCCTGTTTCGGTCACGACTGTAACCTCTCCCCCTGCCTTCGCAAACTCTGTAGCGAGAAGCATGGAGACCGTTTCTATTCCTCCGATACTTGGATGAAAAACGTGGGAACAGAACAGAATCTTCAACGTTGGATCTCCAAGAATGCCTCTGAACACTATTGTATAATCGCCTCTGTGATCACGCCGACGTCGCGATGGATCGTGACCGTTTCTGATAAACCAACGCTTTCGCACATTATGGAGAAGCACTTTTGAAATTGCTTCAGATCGTGCCCAGGCTGCGCCCTGCCCATGATGGGATTGGTGAAAATGCTCTTCGCTTAGCCGAGTGCTTACGGAGCGATCATGGCCTGGATACAACCTTCCTCATCTGCGATCCAGCATGGAAGGGTTCCGAGCAGATCGAAGGATTTCCCGTTCGCGCTCTCTCTGCTCGCAACAAAATCAATTTGAAGACGGAGCTTGCTAGCTTTCTCTCTCCCTCTGAACCTGCGGCTGTCGTTCTACAGTTCGCTCCTTATGGTTACGAAAAGCGCGGCGTTCCCTTCTGGCTTGTAAGTGGTCTCAGGGAGTTTCATCATCAGACGCCGTTCAAGCTACTGACCATGTTTCACGAACTTAACGCTGGCCGTGGCAAACCATGGAGCAGCACCTTCTGGCTTTCTCATCTACAGAAGCGATTAATTCTTCAGATTACGCGACTAAGTCACGTTACCTTAACGAACGCCGCGTATCATCAGAAGCTGCTGGAGCGTTGGGGAATTAAAAAAATTGGGCCTTTGTTGCCTATCTTCTCTTCCGTAGGTGAGCCATCGTCTCTGGCTCCCTGGTCAGAGAGGAAGAAACAGATCGTCGTCTTCGGAAGAGCCTCCCACCGCAAGTTGACTTACTCCGAGGGTTTCGCAGCACTGAGCAGAATATGCAAGCTGATCGGCGCCGACAATATCATAGACATCGGTGAACCCTTCGATCTCACCTCCATATCGCAATCCCTTGGTATCCCTGTCACCTCTTGCGGCCGTCTCTCCGACGAAGAAGTGAGTATGCAGATGGAGCAGTCCCAAGGATCGTTTCTCTACTACCCGGAAGCACTCTTATCCAAGTCCTCGGTCTTTGGCGCAACGTGTGCCCATGGGACAATTCCGTTTGTGGCATCCCAGGAAGACCCGCTTTTGAACTCCAGCGAGTTCGAAAAGAACCTGGATTACATCAAGGTGAATCCCACAGGACCGCTCCCTGAAAGTCCAGATCTCGCCGCGATGTCTTCAGCCGTCTACGAGCGCTATCAGTCAAGAAGTTCCAGGGCGAACGCAAGCCTGCTCGCAAGTCTCATCAACAACTAAACGCAGAGGTGTCTCTGCAAGTCTGCTCACCGAAAGGGGGAACCTTGAAGCCATCCCTGGCTATCCTGGCGACGAACTACAACACGTGGAATCTCGCGACACGTTGTGTAAACGCCTGCTTCGAACAGGACGCAGATCACTTCGACAATTTGTACATCTATGACGACTGCTCACCCATTCCATTCACGGGCACGTTCCCTGAGGGCGTCACGCTCCTTCGCGGCAAGAAGAACCTGGGCCTCACCAAGGCCCTCAACGTCGCCTTCGCCTCAGTGACAGAAGACATCGTCGTCCTCTTTGACTCCGATGCGTATCCCACTACTCCTTTCTGCACGGAAGTGGCCAGGTTATTCGAATCGGATCCGCAGCTCGGTCTCATCGCTCTGAGAACGGTAGGAACGGGCGGCGGCCCCAGTGAATCCTACACAACCGAACCGAACCTATGGAGTCTTCTGCTCGGACAAGCGCTCTACGCAAAGTTCGAATCATCGCTTGCCGACCACTCCGGAAAAATCTCCGTCTTCACCTGCGCCATGGCCATACGGAAGGCAGCCTTCGACGAGATCGGTGGCTTCGACGAAAACTTCGACTGGCTGGACCTCGATCACGACTTCAGCATGCGTATGAACCGCTCGCCGTGGGGCGTGGCAATCGCGCCAGACGCGCGGATCTTTCATGAGGGCGGCGGCACTCCGCAGGAGACCCGGCACCGACTGCTGCGCTTCTATAAGACCCGCTGGTATCTTTTGCGCAAGTTCAATCGCATCACGATGCCCCTCGTCACCAAGTGGCTTATCCTGCTGCGCCTCTCCATCGAGTACGCCATACTAAGAATCTTCGGCAAGTTACTCATCAAAAATCAGACACGCTTGCAAGATAAGCTCGAGGGACGCAAAGCTTTGCTTCAATACTGCTACACGAACTACCGCTGAGCAGCACGCCTCGCTATGCTTCGCGTCCCTTGACCTCTGGCACATGCGTGAACCGATGCCCCATGCGGATCGTTGGACGCTCAATCAGGTAATAGCTGAACAACGCGCATCCGACCGTAGAGATCAAATTTAGGGGCCATCTCTGAAATGCACCTAATGGTGTGTGCTGATAGATATGACCAGTGAAGAAGAGCATCTGCCAGAGATATAGACTGTACGAAAGTCTACCGATGTAACGCAGTGGAGCGCTTTCCAGTATCTGGCCCGGAATTGTTTCTGGATGCAACATGCTCCCAATCGCGAGGAATGGAAAAAGTAGTACCAACGACGTCATGTACCAGAATCTGTTGGGCTGATCGGTGGCAATAATAAAACCCACGAGGATTGCCAGCGCCGGCCAGAATCGGGTGAACTTTTCTATCCAACCCTTGTATCGTTCGTTCTGCAAAAGAATTGCTAGGATGGCGGGAATCAGGAGCGCGTCCAGACGGATGTCGCTATGGAATGCGATCAAATCCCAGGGCCTATGTGCAAGCTGATGCGCCCGATTCACCATGATTGCCAGAGTGAGGAAGGACAGAATAGCGATCCTCGTTCGTCCCTTCCAGAGAACCAGAATCGCTGGAAGCAGAAGATAGAAATGTTCCTCGACTGAAAGAGACCAAAAATGCCCCGTGAACCATGCCAGATGATTTCCGTCTCCATGCCCTAAGAGCGAAGTGTAGTTACGATAAAAGAGCAACGCACCCCACCACTCCCCGGGATAAACGAAAATCTTCTCCCACGCTCCCAAAAGAGCAATACATAGAAGATATGCAATCGCAGGCGGCAGGATTCGAAAAGCTCGACGTATATAAAAATTGCGAAGCGAGATGCTTCCCGCTCTCTGCTCTTCGACCAAAAGCCGCGTGCAGATGAGAACACCGCTGATAGCGAAGAAAACATCGACGCCCCTCAGTCCATACTCATAACCCCAACGGGTACTGAAAGCACCCCACTCATGTAATCGGTCATGAGTCAGGATCACAGCGAGAATCGCGAACGCCCGCCACCCATCAAGCGTAGGAAGATAACCGGACTTAGCTCTTGGAGACAAAGATATCGAAGAGAGCTTAGGCATGCACCGTGGCCCCCGTAACCGGCGGACGGCAAGCCGCAAGAACGATACCAGCGGAAATAATGATGAAACCCTGGGCAGTTGCCTGATCCAGCGTAGCAGCGAAGACGTTGATCGCCGCTACGGGTAACAGGAGCCAAGCCAGGGAATAACCTCGACGTAAGGATCGAAATGACAGCCATATCATCGCCAGTGTGAGCAACGTTCGGCCAATAAGAAAGATCGGTCCCATGAGAGAACCGAGTTCGTTCATCTCTCGTTCTTGAGCATCCTCGCCAAATGCAAGTGCGTCTACATCATCCAAAGAAGCAGCCACTGTGCTGCCCTTGCCTATACCCTTGCCAAGCATGGACAAATCTTGCAGAGGTCGCACTGCGTTCGCGATGCCCCCGAAAACTCTTTCTTGTAGCTGCGAATTATCGCCCGTGCCGCCTTGGGCATTCTCCCACCGAGAAGTAAAGGTTTCTATTGAGTCTTGAACGACAGAGACCTGCAATAAGCCGAAAATCACAACAGAACCAACCAGAAAAGAAACCGCAAGCCGTTGAATACTAAATATGCGGGAAGCTCTTCCCGCAAGAATCTCTCCAAAAATCCCGTTGATCGCGACCAATACGACAGTGAGAAGCAGACCGCGACTCACGCTTACCGGGGCGGCAACAATTGTGCTCATCATTGCCGCGATCAAAAGCCACTTAGGAAAGAGATCTTTTTGAAAATATCCCCACATCACAAAAGCCGCAGTGATGGGATAAAACTGTGCTGGCCCCGTAATAAAGCTGAAAGTACCTGCGGGTCTTATGTGTCCTAAAGCCCCAATGATTTGGCCACCCTCACCCGAGCTACCCCGATTGATGAAGGAGTTGGGGGCAGCCTGATATTCGGCAATCATCAGAAGCGTCATCGGGATAGACACAATCATCCAACGTTTGGCCACCAGGTAGAAATCATTGAATTCGAAGATCCCTGCCACGACGATAGCCACGGGGAGATGCAGGACGTATGATCTCCAACCATAGAAGAAGATAAGCGCGCCAAGGCCGACGCCCATCACTTGCAATAGGCCCAGAACAGTAATGGAAAATGCGAAGAGATAAAATATAGTCCAGGTGCGTTTATCACCAATTCCGAGCTTTGCACCGTGAATCCAGATCGCAAGTGCGATAGGATCTCGAACTAGCAAAAGTGGGGCCGAGAGACCGGGCACCCATTTCCTGAAAGCTCCTTCAAAAATCAGAAAAAAAAGATAAATCCAGATCAGGCGACGAAGTTGCTTGATCGAATGAAGACGCGCGTCCCGCGCGAGGTCGGCTTCCATGCTCAAGACCCCGCTTTGTGCCATCATGTCCTCATGCTTGCGAGAAGAAGTTATGTACAACATCGACAGCCGACGCAAAAACGATTGTTACTAGCGGGTGCCTTGATTCTTGTAGATCACGAGCGCACTTGAAATCGTGATCGCGGCCTCCAAGCCGCGTGCGATGGCAGTTTTCGTCAGACTGGTTGGAACATAAAGAAGATCGTTATCCTGCATTGCAACATCCGGCAGCTTCCCATTGACAATATCGGGGAGGTTCAACTCCGTGACCACGCGACCGTTGGCGGTCTGTCGTACAAGGCGAGCATGGGCTGCCTTGGATAAGGATTGAATACCGCCAGCCCAAACCACTGCTTGCGCGACAGTCACCTTCTGATGATTGATCGGATATCCACCTGACTTTGCCACCTTACCGACGACATAGATAATGCCCGCACGCGATATCTGAACCGTATCCCCGGACCGGACCAGTGGATTGGGCTGTCCTTGGAGAGGGCGTTCCCAGTTGACCGTATACGTCTCTGTGGCCTGCTGAGCACCTGCATGAACGATCGTCACTGTGTCGCCAGCAGTTACAGCGGCGCCTCCTGCCCCCGCAACCACTTCGTATAAAGTGCGGTTGCCGGTGAGAGAAACCGGGCCGGGCTTCATTACCTCACCCAGCACAACAGCGCTGTGATTACCGAAGTCCGTGAAGCTCAAGATCACCTGGGGATCCTTCATAAAATTCCCCTTGATGAGCAGGTCGCGAATCATCTCTGCCGCGGCAGAGGTCGTCAGGCCTGCGATCGTAACCTTGCCGACGAGGGGCAGCTGAATCGTGCCATTGTTCGCGACCCGGACCGGTCCAGTGAACTCGGGCGTGTCGAATACAGTCAGGGTAAGGACATCCCCTGGAGCTATACCCAGATCGTCCTGCAAAGCCATACCACCGTGCTCGGAGTATCCCAGGCCCTGTGCTGAAGCCGCAGCTTGACCAGCGGCTGCCTGGGAAGTCCCAAGCTGACCGAACGCCACGTCGGGACTCAGACCCAACACGACCAGGACCAACATCCAGCCAATCACTTTTTGTTCTTGCCGCTGAGGTCTAAGCATTTTCTGACTCCGCATAATACGCAGCGCCGCCGTCCTGGTTTCCGTAGTAGGCATAGTATGCCTCCGAAGAGGTCCTGACATCGTTGAGAACAACGCCCGCCACCCTCCCTCGTACGGAAACAATGGTGTCGCGGACGGACTGAAGCGATTGCTTGCGCGTTGCATCGTCACGGACCACAACCACGGTCGTGTCAGCCGTAGCCACAAGCGCCGTCGTGTCACTTACCGCAAGCAAGGGTGCCGTATCTACAACGATGAAGTCGTATTCTTTTCTCCATTCGTCAAAAAGTTGGGACATACGCGGCGACATCAGAAGCTCGGAAGACGAAGGAGGAAGAGGTCCGGCAGGAAGAAAGTCCAACCCAGGGAAGATCGTCGTTGGATGCAGATACTCCGCAAGCGGCGGGCTTTGAGAAACCGCGAGTAGGTTGCTGAGACCCTTCTCCGTCCTGGGCAGGCCCAGTTTGTGATGAAGGGTTGGTCTGCGAAGATCCGCATCCACAAGAAGAACCTTGCGGTTCATCTGGGCAAGCACCGTAGCCAGATTGATCGTAACGGTGCTCTTGCCCTCTTTCGTCCAGGCGCTGCAGATCACGATGAGCTGTGGGGGATCTCCTGCGTGACTTAGAAGCAGCGCGGACCGGAGCACTCGAAAAGACTCCGCAAAATGAGACTGCGGAAACTGAAGGACGCGAGGCTCCAAACCGAGAGTATCGGCCTCGCCCACACCTTCCTTCCTCCCAACCTTCAGACTCCGCTGAGCCGGTGAGAGATGTGGAACGATGCTGAGCAAAGGAAGACCGGAGTAGCGATAAATATCTTCGCCCGTCCGAATCGTTGCATTGGCGTTTTCGATGAGGAACACGACAGCGAACGCGACCACGAGGCCTAGAAGAGCACCTGCCTCGATGTTCAAAGCACGCCTGGGCTCAGACGGAATATTGGGAGTAAGTGCCGGGTCGATGACGGAGATAGTATCCGAGCTTAAGCCAGAGGTGATCTGTGCTTCCTGAAGCTTACGAGTCAGATCCTGATAGAGGGCTCGCCCCGAAGCCACCTGACTCTGCAGAATGCTGTAATGCAGAGCATCTTCATTCATCGAGAAGATCTGCTGCTTCTGCATCTCGGTGGCAGCTCTAAGTTTGTTCTCATTCTCGGATGCCAGCTTGTACTCAAGCTCAAGCTGATTTCTGCCGCGCCGCAACTCAGTCGCGATCGTACGGTTCACCTCGGCAAGCTCGCTTTTGATCTGAGCAACCCGCGGATAAGAGTCTCCATATTTCGGACTCAGCGAAGCATATTGCGACTCGAGAGTAATCTTCTGCGCACGCAGTGAAGTGAGTCCTGGAAAGTTATTCGCGGCGGCAATCTGATCGGGATCGGAGACCATGCTCTCCCGGAAGGTAACTTCTTTCATAATTCGATCAGCCTGTGCCTTGGACAAGTCACTGTTCAGTTGAGCGAGCCTATCCACGATCGCATTATGACCTTCACCGGTTTGAAGTAACCCCGTCCGCTTCTGGAATTCCTCGAAGTTTTTCTGATCGGCATCTACCTGGTGACGAAGTGTTTCGAGCTGATCTTGAAGCCACGCCGAAGTCTCATGCGTGGTGTTGTATTTCGTTTCAAAATTTCTCTGAATATATTTTGCGGCTACGGTATTCGCAATTGTTGCCGCCAGAACAGGATCCGTGCTTTTATACCGAATCTGAACAATTTCCGTCCCACGCTCTAACTGAACCCCCAGGCCGCCCTGAAAGAGGCGAATAAGAGAATATCGTTGCTGGTCAGTTAGAGAGTTAAGTGGCTTATGCGCTGCCCCAGCAGGTCTTCCCGAAAATGCAGGATTTGTATCAAGCTTTAATTCTTCAATGACTTTCCATGCAATCGATTGACTTTCCAGAATTGAAAGTTGAGTCGCCATCTTTTGCTCCGTGGCTGCCGAGGCACTCGACTGCGAGTCGAGTGCAAGCACGCTCTTCGGAGTATTCAGGTCAATATCTATCTTACAGAGAGCCTCGTATCTCTTGGGCAGGCGCAAGGTATAGACCGCCGAGGCCGCAACAAAGACTACGAAAATCAGAAGCACCAACCACTTTCGACGCTTGAGTAACCGGTAGATTTCTGGCAAGCCCACAGCGCTAAAAGACGACGACCGTGACGCCACTTCATCGGGGATCCCTGGATTCTTCAACGTACTCTCTGGCGCATAGGCATGCTCTTTCGAAATAATATCAGAAGGGTTCAAGTATATGAGGTGCAGTAACTTATAGCCAAAACATCAAAATACGATGCGTCACATTACTATCGGTTTATTTGCTTACAAACTTTGGGAATTTAGCATTGCGTCCAACAACTTCACGCGATAACTGAGCCAGTTGGTCTCAGCAGCAACCTTCAGCGCCTCATCACTCATATGTCGCAGCAACTCCCTGTCTTTTGCCAACTCTTCAAGAGCCCTTTCGATTCCATCCACGGAGCGGATAGGAATAACATACCCCGTCCTGCCATGAAGCACGACATCTGTGGTCCCACTATTGGTTGTGGTAATCACAGGTAAACCTTGAGAAAGTGCCTCAAGAACCACAAGCGCCCGTCCTTCAAACAAAGTCGGGAAGACAAAGACATCGTGCTGCCGCATCAGTGCGAGTAGCTCCGCGTGAGGAAGCGACGAGATCCACTTGACCCTTGACAGTCCAATCTCAAGCGGCCTGCAGGGCGCGACGGGTGTACCCACAACTGTGAGTTCTACCTGACTGCCCAGGCGTGCAACGGATTCGAAAAGATACGACAGCCCTTTTCGCTGCCCCAGCGAACCGCAGAAGAGCACCTTGAGCGGCTTGTTGCCCTGAGAGAAGCTCCTGGACGCGCCGACACTCACCTCCGAACAACCGTAAGGTACGACCGTTCCCTTCTGCGCGAACTCCTGGGGCAACGTCGAAAGAACGAAATCGCTCGGCACAAGGATCGCGTCCGCCATCTGCAATTCACGCTCCTTCCGCTCCAACTTCTCCGGCCCATCTGCCAGTCCTTTCAAGGTCGACGACCATTCGGGTTGCAGATCACGCTCCTCTTCCAACAGGCGATGCATCGCGCGCCAGTACCCAATTGGAAGTTCATAGATCCGCCGAAACGTGTAAGGAGAAGAGAAAGTATGAAACGCACCATCTTCGTAGGCATATACCGAAAGATCGGCGCCGCTCGTCTTCGCGGCACACGATGCGAGTCGCAAATCTAATGACTTCCACACCTCATCGACGCTTGGCGTCAGACTTCGAATTCCGGGAAATGTACGGCCCAATCTCGTTCCGATAAGTCTCATCAACTCTTGTCCTGCGCCGGACTTGATCAGATCAGATGAGATTCCGGGGAAAGAGCGGCGCTGCACTTCTTTACGAAAAGACGCCGGAAGCAGAGAGAGCATGCGGAAGTGTTCGGCGCTCAGCGTCGTCACAAAGGATTCCAGAATTTCTCCTTCGGTGAAGGCTGCCAATGCCTGTCGAACATTGGCGTTACCAAAAGGGTGGCCCAGAATTACTCTCTTTGTCACATTACCTCTCTGAGACTTTCTGCCGTAGCAGTTCAATCTCTTCTTCTCAACGGTTTGCCCTGCCATATTGCCGAAGGGTTCTCTCAGCCTCCGATGCTCCGTTATACACTGTCGAAAAACGAGGCCGTTTCGCAGGATTGGCCGCTCTGCGTTGCAATATCCTTCATTATTCCTCCTCTTTCCTGCAAAGCACAGGTAGCTACAACTTAAGTAGAACTACAGGCGAAATTGCCCTGCGGACAAACTAAACTCGCCATATCGAGGGAACGATTGAAAGTCCTGCTCATCGGAAATTACGCAAGCGATCGCCAGGAGAGCATGTTGCGGTTTGGCGATCTTCTACGCCGCGAGCTGGAAGGGCGCGGACACGCAGTCACGCTGCTGCAACCTCAAGAGTGGTTGGGTGGGATAACACTCTTTGGCTCTGGCATGCGTAAGTGGTTTGGATACGTCGATAAGTTCCTGCTCTTCTCTCGCTATCTCCGCCGCGTTAAAAAAGAATTCGATGTTGTGCATATCTGTGATCACTCGAACGCGATGTACGTGAAACACCTGCAGGACCGTCCACACGTCGTAACATGTCATGACGTACTCGCCATCAAGAGCGCCGCAGGCGAGGTCCCGGAGAATCCCACAGGCTTCACCGGTCGAATCTTTCAGAAGCTGATCCTCTCCGGTATCAAGCAGGCGCAGCATCTGGTGTGTGATTCGGAGGCAACGAGAGATGACCTCGCCCGCATCAGCGGCCGCGATCCCTCGACCATCGAGGTCATCTACATCAGTCTTAACTATCCATACACACCGATGCCCGCCGAAGACGCGCGCAGACAGCTGGAGAGCCTGGGATTACAAACCTCGCTACCTTACTTTGTCCATATCGGCGGCACGGTCTGGTACAAAAATAAACTTGGCCTGCTCAAAATTTACGCACTCTTGAGGCAATATCCAGAGTTTCAACACCACCGTCTCCTGCTTCTCGGCAAACCTCTCTCTCCTTCGCTTCTTGATTTCGTGCGCGAGGCGGGTCTTGAATCCTTCGTCGACAAGAAGTCCAATGTGAGCAATGAAGATCTTCGCGCCGCCTATTCTTTGTCCGAAGGCCTCATCTTCCCGTCTCTTCAGGAAGGATTTGGCTGGCCGGTCCTCGAAGCACAGGCATCCGGTTGCTGCGTATTCACTACGAACCGCAAACCGATGACGGAGGTAGGTGGAGACGCCGCCGTTTATTTCGATCCATCCGATCTGCCCGAAGCTGCCCGCATCATCAAAGACGCACTACGAGAAAAAGACGTCATGCGGCAACTCGGCCTTGCGAACGCGGCAAAATTCAGCACAGAGCGAATGATCGAGCAATATGTTGCAGAGTATTCGCATGCGATCCAGGGGCGTCGAAGCTCTTCTCTGAACGAAGCGCGTGTATGAGCAGAAAACCATACATCGGAAAACCCAGTGGCTATCTTCCAACGCTGGATGGCTGGCGTGCGATTGCGATTAGTTTGGTATTGCTATTTCATGCCAAAACCTATGTTATCGGTCCGTTCAGTACGCGCTTCATCAGTCATTTTGGGCTCTTTGGCGTGTATCTCTTTTTCGGAATCAGCGGGCTGCTGATCTGCACACGTCTTCTGGAAGAAGAGCAGATGTCAGGATCCTTGCATCTCAAAGGTTTCTATATACGCCGCACATTGCGTATCATGCCAGCGGCATTCCTCTATCTGGGCGCAATCGCATTGCTTATGCGGTTTGCGATCCTTCCCACCAGTTGGACATCCATCGCCGCCTCGATATTCTTCATACGAAATTACATCGACGTTGGTGGCATCGCTTCTTATTCCACGGCGCACTTCTGGTCTCTCTCCGTAGAAGAGCACTTCTATCTATTTCTGCCTTCGTTCCTGCTCTATGTCCGGAGATACCGGGTCGCCACCCTTTGTACCCTGGCAGGGTCTTCCATCGTCTGGGCTCTTCTTCGCCAACACGGCATAGGAGCGGGGCCATCTCCCAACCCATGGGGGACAGCTTCGATCTGCTTTTTCCTCCTCTTGCCTGCAGCTCTTGCCGTCGGTCTACAAAAAAACGCCGTTCGATCCTGGGCGATCAGATTCTTACAACCTACGATCGTTGTCCCGCTCTGTGTGGGGATTCTTGCCCTGTTGCCAACCAAATCGCCAGCAGTTGCTCTGCTCCCCGCAGCGATGCTCGCGGCCACCGTCCTTCACCCGGAAAGCTGGATCAGCCGCTTCCTCGAGTTAGGTCTTCTGAGATTCATCGGAAAAATCTCGTTCGGGCTTTACCTATGGCAGCAGGTGATCTTCAACGGCCGCTTCGACGCCGAAAATGCCCCTTTCGGCATAGCGCACGCCTTTCCTTATAACTTTCTCCTGGTCGGAGGTCTCGCAACCGTGAGCTATTATCTTCTGGAGAGGCCCTGCATGCGCCTTGGCCACAGACTGGCGAAGCCGGTTGTCCCCGGAAGGCCTGAACTGGCTACCGCAACGCGCTAGCCGCGAACCGACATCGCGTGATGAAAGACATTGTTCGGGTCGTACTTCCGCTTCACTCCTTGTAAAAACGGATAAAGCTCCCCGGGACCGTAATACAGCTGCGGCCAGAACTCATAGCGCAGCATATCGACATCCGGATAATTCATATAACAACCTTCATAGCGATCGCTCCAGAACGGTGTTCCGCTGTACTTTGCTCCCGCGGTGGAAACCGAATAAAGCTCTGTATAAAAGTCACGCATCCATCCAATCTGCCCCGCGTCCTGCGCGGCATCGTTCCACGTCGCAATGAACTGCAGCTTCAGGACGGAACTCCGCTGCGCCGACGATGTCTCCTCCAGCATCTGCCGCTTGTTCACGGCCCCACCAAACGAGTCCGCCAGCACCGTATTGCGCGACAGGTCCACACCAGGAATCGTCCGATTCAAATGCTTGTAGAAACAAGCCGCCTCATCCCGCGAAAAACTCCGCTTCATATAAGTCGACTTGTACTTATGCCGCGAATCCATCGGAGGTCCCGCAGCAGCGTTGCGATTGTTGCCCCCTCCACCCTGCGAATCGATCCACCGCATCTTCTGGACCGTGTGTGTCGCAACACAAAGATTCGTCCCCATTGCAGGCACCTCGGGATGATGCTCCGCCATCGCCGGATGCACTGTCAGTTCGCTCACCGGTTTGCATTCATCGAACATGGATAGGAACTCGTCGAGCACCTTCATGTCGTTCACCGTCCCATCGGGATTCGAGAACGTCACCGACATCGTGAGCCTTCCCGAGCTTCGATGCGACAAATTGAAGATCGAAAACAGTCCCCAGGTCTCTGGATCGCGACCACGCGTCTCCCAGTAATTGCTGAAGAGGTAGAGGATCCTCGCAAAACGCTCCTCTGTCATTCCCTCCCAGCCAAAGCTAACACTGCCCTTGATCACCTCGGTGGGCGCTTTCGGTAACGTGTCGAAATGAAAGTGCGTCACGATCCCGAAGTTTCCCCCGCCCGCTCCACGGCAAGCCCGCAGCAGGTCAGCGTCGCTCTTCTTATCTGCACGGCGAATCCGTGCCTTGCCGGCGTGATCGATCGTCACCACATCCACGGCCGTCACCCAATCCGGCGTCACGCCATGCAGTCGCGAAAGCAGACCATAACCCGCGCCTGAGATATGACCGCCCGCTCCCACCGGCCCGCACGTGCCTCCGGGAATCGTGACCAGATCGCGCTTGTAAAGCTCCGGATATGCCCGCCCCAGCGTGATTCCCGCGCCAAGCCTGTACTTCGGTCCACCCGGCTCAGGCGCCGTGCCCGCCATGAGACTCAGATCGATGATGGCTCCCTGGGGATTGTTGTCGACGAAATCTTCATAGCAATGGCCACCAGCGCGCACCGTCGGTCGCAGGCCTGCGTGCACAAAGCGCTCTAACGCCTCAGCCACGTCCTCGCTGCTGTCGCACAAAGCGATGCGACTTGCGCGGTCATTCTCTGTTGCGGGAAAGCGGGCGTTCTGCCCGCGGCTTAAACGATCAAAACGAACATCCTCACGCAACACAGTCTCTATGGCCATGCACGCAACGATATCAGCAGAGATTCAGATCGTGAATAAGACCGCAGCCCTACTTTTGCACTCTATTTTTGAAAGACTTCCGTTATTGCGCGGTCGAAATCCGCAATCAGGTCCTGCGGGCTTTCCAGTCCGACCGACAGGCGAATCAACCCGTCCGAGATACCCAGCCGCTCGCGCTCCGCCTTCGGCAGATCGCAGTGCGACGCCGTCGCGGGATTCGTGATCAACGACTCCACGCTTCCCAGGCTCTCCGCGCACGTCGTCAGCTTCAGCGCGTTGATGAACGCAATCGCCTGTACCGTCGTCGCATCCAGTTCAAAGGAGAGCATACCGCCCGCCGCCTTCTGCTGCTTCTGCGCCAGCGCGTACTGAGGAAAACTCTTCAGCCCCGGATAGTTCACACGCACCACGCGCGGATTCGCTTCGAGCCAGTCGGCGACGATGCCCGCGTTCTCCACGTGCATCTTTAGCCGCGTCGGCAAGGTCTTCACCCCCTGCAACGTCAGCCACGCATCCATCGGAGAAGAGATCGTCCCGATCGTCTTTCGCACCAGACGCAGACGATCCATCATTGCCACATCGTGCGAGGCCAGCGATCCGCCGATCGTCGCATTGTGACCATCGATGTACTTCGTCGTGGAGAGCATCGCCAGATCAGCGCCCAAATTCAGCACATTTTGCAACAGCGGCGTCAGAAACGTATTGTCCACCGCCAGCAGCATGCCGTTCGCATGCGCAATCTCGGCCATCGCCGCAACATCCGTCAGCTTCATCGTCGGATTCGCAGGCGTCTCCACGAACATCAGCTTGCTCTCGGGCCGGATCGCCGCACGCACAGCATCCATGTCCGTTGTATCCACATAGCTGTAGCCGATACCGAAGTTCCCAAGCACCTGCTGAAAGAGCCGCACCGTTCCGCCGTAGATCACCTCGGACAGGATCACGTGATCGCCAGCCTTCAGCAGCCCCATGCACATCGTCGTAATCGCCGCCATGCCGCTACGGAAGCACAGCGCCTGCTCCGTTCCCTCCAGCGCACTGATCGCCTGCTCCAGCGCGTTCACCGTGGGATTGCCGCCGCGCGAATACCCGTACCCCGCCTTCAGCACACCGACAGACTCGTGGACATACGTCGCCGTCTGGTGAATGGGGAACAGGATCGAGTTTGATTCGCGCTCGTACACGCGCCGGCTATGGATCGCCAGCGTCTCAGGTTGCAGCTTGCTTTCGGAGGACGAATCAGACTCGGACAAGAACTTCTCCTACAAACCGGTCAACGTGCCAGCCGCTCTCCCACAAAAGAGGTGGCAACACAAAAAAGTGTGGTGGGCAAGGAGGGACTCGAACCCCCGACATCCTGCTTGTAAGGCAGGCGCTCTAACCAACTGAGCTACTCGCCCACGTTTACGCGAATTTCTTCCAAACTGACGTCCTGCTTGGAGGAATCTTGCTACCCCGCTTTGAACAGTTTATCCGTGAACGTCAATATCTGCACAATGTGAGCCCCCGCACTATCGAGTGGTACCGAGAAAGCCTGAAATGGCTTGACTCTGAGACGCCCACCCAATCCGAGCTAAATGCGGCCGTTGCCCGGATGCGCGAGAAGGGGCGCAAGGTTTCGGGTTGCAACTGCACTCTTCGCGCCATAAATGCCTATCTGCATTGGGCTACCGGCAACGACCGGAAGTGCGGAGCGGCCTGCAATCACCCCCGATTCGCTCGTTTGAAAGAGCCGCATCTCGTGTTACCGACGTTTCCCCCCGCCCTGGTATCGCGCCTTGTGTCGTGGAAGCCGAAGGGAAAGCAGGATCGGCGGTTGCATCTGTTGGTCCTGTTGTTGCTGGATACGGGCTGCCGCATCAGTGAGGCGCTCTCCGTGCGCGTTAGGGACATAGATATGGACAACCTCCTCGTGACCCTGGACGGCAAAGGGAGAAAGCAACGGCTCGTGCCTTTCTCGTTTGCCCTTCGTAAGGCGCTTTACCGCTTTATTTCGGAGTTTTGCCGGAAATCGGATTGTTTGTTGTTCGCCACTCATTCGGAAACGGCACTCGGGCGCAATAATGTTTTGCGAGACGTCAAGGCGTTATGCCGAGAGCTTGGCACGGCCCCGCCCGCCCGGACCCTCCACGCTTTCCGGCATACATTCGCGGTCAATTACTTACGGCAGGGCGGTTCTGTTTTCCATCTGCAAAAGGTTCTAGGACACAGTTCCCTGGAGATGACCCGCCGTTATGCCAACCTCGCTACGGCGGATCTACAGGCCATGCACGAGCGCGTAAGCCTGTTGCAAAACCGAGACTAGGGGTATAGCTGAGGTCGCCTAGCGGTCGCGCCACGGGACGCTAGAGCTTTTTAAAAAGCCAAGTGCGTTAAAAACGAAATGCCTGCACGCGGCGTGCAGGCACTCCTCAATAAAGAGAGGGATTCGAACCCCCGTCTGAGTTTCCCCAGAACCTGATTATCAGTCAGGCGCCTTAAGCCGCTCGGCCATCTTTCCATTTGTAATAATAGCAGGAAGTAGCTGATGTGTCTACAAGAAGGCAATGCTCCATAAGTCTCCTGTTTTCAATGGCTTGTAGATATGGAAAACGGAATTACAGGGCTAAATCTTCCACTTTTCATAGAATTAGCCATGTATGTAAATAAAAGATTCCCGGCGGGCTTTTAGTGCTTTGTAATCAACATTTTGACCGCCCCCACCTCATGCGATGCCTTCAATGCTCTTATTTTCATGGACTTAGAAGGTGTAACGTCGTTTCGGTGCGGCTTGTTCTTTGGCCACTGCGTCGGGCCATTCGCCGAGGTGCGCTTTGTCTTCGTCCGTTTTGGCTGCATGGCATAGACGGCATAGGCCCTGCAGATTCGACCGAAAGAAATACCCTGCGAATCTGTCTAGCTTGTAGAGGCCCGATAGCTGCGCTTGGACGATGACGACCAAGGCCGGGACAATGTGGTCAACAATCTCGGTAAAGTGCAGGTCGCAACGCTTACAGAGTGGTTGCTCTTGCACTACCCGCTTGCGTAGGCGTTGCCACCGGGGGGACTTACGAAGCCGGTCGAGCGTGGCATCGTACCCGAGCGTGTGCTCCCGTATGTCATCGACCGCTTTAGCTTCGGGCTTGCACTCATAACAGAATCGAGCGTCATCGGGAACCGCACGCAAACAACCTTGTCCACTGCAGATCCTCATATTGTTTTCCTTTCTTATTGGGGGTGGCGAAATGGACCGGCCCCACACTCACGAACCGTAGTCAAATAACCCTCTTAAGAGGTATAGATAAAAAATAAGTAGCTAAGTAGTAGTAAATACATATACTTAGCAATTCCCTTTTGCCTCTTTTAGAGAAAAACTTGACTACGATTCCCGAAAACCTCGCATTAACTTATTGATTCGGCTTGACTTAGATGTGTAGTCAAACCGTAGTCAACCGTAGTCAATCGTACCGCCTCTTGAGCTTAGTTACTTGTTTTCATAGAGATGGGATTATAGCCACCCTAGGGAGACTCGATGCGGGCCGTATGAATATCGGGACGAAGATTGAGGACAGAGGACACGACATGCGGGCATGTCGGTCGCCATCCTAGATGTAGAGCGCTGCCGTTCGCCCACTGCAAGACCCTGGCGTAGCTCTTCGCCTTGGCGGGCGCTATCACGACGCCAAATATTTCGTCCGCTCTTGATGTCCTAAATTCGGCCCGTCCGTTGAACTCCTCGGGATGCAAAATCGTGATCGCTCTCGCATAAAAGGGTGTGGCGTGATCGTTCAACGTGAACCGTTCACCCGGTCCCTTGGCAAGTTCCAACTTCCACCGAGCGTACTCCCACAAGCTGTGGTAGCTAAACGACGTGAAGCCGTGATCGATGCGTAGTCGAATCTCCCCCACCAAGAAGTCCAAGACTTCTGGGTGCGCTCTATGGAAGTCGTGGAATGCTTGAAGTTCACGATGCGGTTTCGACCGCGCTACGAGTTCGTCTACTGCGTCCATTGCGTCAATTTCAGTGATAGCCATTACCGATTCGCCTTTCTAACCGCGTTGTTGATGTGCTTCTGGAATACTTCCCCGTGCTTGGTGAGGACCTTATCGACGCCGGCAGCGTCGAGCGCGTGAACGGTCGGGGCAAAGTGTGCGCGGATGTTGACACTCGGCCCTCGGTCAAAGCCGCCATTGCGGGCCACGTTGCGTAACCCATCCATGACGCCACCGGGGACCACGCCTTCGCCGGGCGTCAACATCGCCGGGACGACGTCACCACGGCCAACGCCGGGGACCCCATCGGTTCCACCCGCAAAAGCCATTACTGCAGCAAACGCACCGGCGGCTAATGTCGGGGCGGCCACTATGTTCGCCGGGAAGGGCAACTCCATACCGGCGAGGAACATTTTGCGAGCTGCTTTTGCAGCGTCCTTTTCCTTTCCAAAGTCTGCGGTCATAGCGTCCTTGAGGGCGTTTTGCAACATTCCCGAAGCCACTTGGTCCCCAATCGAAGACATCATCGCTGCGAAAGTTTGGTGCCCCATAATGACGCTGGTTAATCCGCCGGCTGCTATGGCCGCGAAACGTTGATATGAGATTTCTGTCCGGGCGTTCTGTGCCATCTCCGATTGAGCCTTGATCGAAGCAATATCGTTTACATGGGCTTGGACAAGCTGCCGCTCTTTGTTCTGTAACGCCTGGAGCTTGTTTTCGTAATCTTTTGCCGATGTGTCTAACGCCACTTGCTCTTGTTGCAAGGCCGCTTGTTTGATCGCTAATTCACGGTTAGAGGACTCAGTTAGCTCCGACACGCGTTGGGCGTCCGTCATGCGGCGCGAACTATCGCGCAAGGTTTGCTGCTCAAGCTCGGCGGCTAAGGCTTGTTGGCCCATCTTTTGCGTGTTGTCGGCTTCTTCGCGTGCGGCGTCCGCTTTGAGCTTCGCCTCGTCCTGGGCAAGCTGCCGAATCAAGTCGATGCGCTGCGACCCGAGTTGCCGGTAATAGTCCGTATCCTGCAGCGACCGCGCTTGGGCGTCCTGTATCGACGCTTCGAGAACGTCTAGCCGTGCCTGCGACCCTTGTTGGGTGGCCCCGAGCTTATCCCGTTCGCCTTGCTCGTAGTCCGCGAGGTCCTTTTTGTTCTGCTCTATGGTGGAACGGCTGCGCAGCTCGGCAACGGATGTTTCATGCTGCTGTGATATTTCGAGGGCCTTTTCCTGCAGCCCCTTTAGTTGGTTGGCGTAATCTTTGCCCGAGCGGTCGAGCGCGGCCATCTCTTGCTGATTGGACGCAAGCTTGATTTCTTTTTCGCGTTCCGCAAAGGCGAGGTCACTGGTCAAACGATCGGCAATTGACGCCCGCTGAATCTCAAGCGTGGCGGCCGCCATAGCTTTATCGGCTTGGAGGCGAAGCTCGTTGATAGCCAACTCCGACGCGGCGGCGGCTTTCGCGGCCTCGGCGCGGCGGGCGCTGTCTTCATTCCCCGTTTGCTTCGCGGCGTTTCCTTTGTCGAGGCTCTTTAGCTCGGCGATTTTCTGCTCTGCCGTGACCTGCGAGGACAACGCCCTTACGAGGGCCTCTTGCGCCTGGACTTCCTTTTCGGTAGACCCAACCTTAGCCGCCTGCAGAACCGCTTGCGCGTGATACTGTGCGGAATAATCCACCGTGCGGCCCAAAGCGCCCATATCGCCACGGCTGCTATTCATCGCTCGTTGAGCCGCGAGGACCTTCTCCGCGCTCGCGAGGGTGCCGGCTAAGAGGTCGCCCGCTTCCTTGTCTTTGCCCTGGGCCTGTAGAGCCTCGTAGGTCGTTTTGAACTGCTCAAGAGCATGGCTCGCACCGGCCGAACCAATGCCCATCGTGTACCAATGGCCCTCTAAGGCTTTAAAGACCGGCTCGGCGGCCTTAGCGATGGACTCTATCTGTTGGATAAGCTCGCTCATGCTTTGGTGGTCGATAAGCTCAAGTTGCTTTTTCAACGCGCCAAGATGGTTATTTGTCAGTTCGTCGGCGTGCTCTTCTGCCTGGAGGATCTTTTCATCTAGGCCGTTGAAGCTTTCACGCAACGCCGTGCCGAAGCGGGTTTGCTCCGCTGTGATCTTTTCTTGTTCCTCACGCCACTCCCGCAGCTTCGCCGCCGCTTCTACCGCGAGATTGATTGCGAGCAATAGACCGCCACCCACGGCCGCGAAAGGAAGCGCGGCCATAACAACGCCCGTGTGGGACAACTCCCGGATGATGTCCGCGAGCGCGTTCTCGGCGTCACCGCGAAGCGAGTTCGTCAAGACACCAAGGGCTTGCTGTGCGTTGACGAAACTTTTAGAAGTCTCTTCCCCGCCCTCTTTCGCATCGCTTCTAATCTGTGTGAACGTGCTACGGGCAGAACGGGCGGCCTCGGCCATGCCGGTGGTGAAAGAGGCGGTCTTCGTCTGCAGATCAACCGATAGTGTCCAAACTGGAGCGGCCATACAAAACCCTCTTTCTTGGGGAAAAGACCCGGCTCGTCGCTCGCCAAAACGTTGAGCCGGGGACCGAAAGGGACGGACGAGGGATGTGGGGTATCAACGACCCTGCCGAGCGCGTCCGCTTTGCTGCTATTCCACCGTCTCGGCCCTCGGTGGAAACTGAATGTCTGCCCGGTTCGTCTCCCCACGAACCGGGGCTTTGATTAGCTGACTGCGACCTTGCTAATTGCGGCCGGCACAATCAACTTGCTATCGCTGCGACGGAAAAGAATCACAGCGGCACCGTCCCTTGCGGGCACCTGATAGCGGTACACATAGGGTTGGTTGTTCTCGGCCTGACGGATGACAAACTTCGACATATCGCCGAACGAGACAGGATTCTTCGACGCGAAGGTGCCATCCGCGCTGACCGAATCCATATCGTTGTTGATGATGACCGGGTAGCCGTGGAGTGACGGCGGCGCGCCCTTCGTTGCATCCGCATCTGCCCACAACTGCTGTTTATCGCCGCTAATGCCCGTCTTGAGCTTGCGGAGATACTTCGCGGTTGTGTCGCTCATCATGTACACGCCCTGCGGCCGGTAAAGCTGCGGAACGTTGTACGCGAGGTCGAGGCAGATATCGAGGTCGAGAGCCACCGCGCCCGTTACGAGCTTGGTTGCGTTGGTGAGGAAGCCCTCGGCCTCTGTGCCGCCAACACCCCGCGTGTACTTCAGGTTTTCAAAGCGCACAATGCGTGCAAGTAGCGCTCCGACGATTTCGTTAACGAGGTCAACCGCTGAATCTGTGAACGTTTCTCGGGGCACGAAGGTAGGCTTGGACGAAACCTTCCAGGCTTTCAACGTCGGGCCGGTCAATGAGGTTGGAGGTGTGTCTCCGGAAACCGTGTCGTCTGCTCCAGTCGCAGCGGAAGAATCTAGCTGCACCGCAGATTCGGAATCGGAAAATACAGGGAAGGTGAGATCCGCGCCCGTCTCGGTGGGCCATGTTCTCGCAACCGAAACAACCGGCGCAAAGGAAGTGAAGGCCCTTTCGAGAACCGGAACGATGAAGCTCGGGATTGTGAAACCTCCGTCGCTGTTTGGTCGCAGATCGGCAGCGGCTCGGATGTCGCCTCCGACGTATGCGGCCAAATTGTCTATTTCCTTCCGCTGACTGTTGTTCGCCTTAGCGTAGACCTCGCGGAGCTGCGATTTGAGGCCTCCCGACGATGCAGAGACGGAACCGGAGCTTGGCTGCGGCTGAAGGAAAGAGCTAGACGCATCGGCAAATGTGGCACCCGCTGCGTGGGCAAAAATCTGTTCGCCTACGTCCTTTATTTTGGCAACAAGATCGTTGTACTTTTTCAGGTCGGTGCCTTCAAGGTCCCTCTCGTTTGCTATTGCCTTTTCTACTAGCTGCGAAGCTTCGGCTTTGAGGTCGTTTTGTTCCTTGCGAAGTGCGTAGACGTTAGTCATTTTGAATGTCCTTTTGTTGTTAGATTTGGTGACACGGCGCACACCCGAACTAGCGGCGGTTTCCGTGTCTGGAACCTCAAAGCGAGGCACTAACCTGCAAGATTTAGGCGTTAGCCTGGGGGAGTGGTGCGCCCGACATAGCCGATAGGCAGCTATCGAGGTGGGCGAGGTACGCGGACGCTAATAAGTCCGTTTCCGATTTGTCGAGAGGGATGTCTAGGGCCGTCCGAGGGACACCCTCGCGGCTCACCGCCGCCACTCCAACGAAGCACATAGGGCGCTCTGCAAGGTGGCGCTGAATTTCGTGGGATAGATCGCCCTCGGCGATATCCACCAGCACAAAATCGTTGAGCTGGAGATTCGACAAAATCATGACAGGGAAGACAGTTCCCCGTATGGCGATTTCAAATTTCGGGTCGAGGCAAGGCGTAGCCATGGGCACACTCTTTCTGTGGCCGCCTTACAATAAGGGCAGCCGGTCGGATTCGTTTAGTCGCGGGTCTATTTGGCTTTGGCGTAGGGGCCTGCCAGGGCCTTCTACGCCATTCTTTCGGATCTACTCCATGCGGGCGTTTGCCTCGCGGTTGCGAATGGCGGCGTTAACGCGGTTATTTCGAAGCTGCATCCTGCGAGCCTCCGCGAAATCCTCAGGTCTCAAATTATTGAAAGCCCCGCTCTCAATACCGTCCAGGACCGCGCTGTCGAGCGCAGGAAGATGGGGTCTTTGCCCTTTTACACGGGCGCGAAGTGAGAGAACGACGAGGGCGGGGCTAACGAGGAATATCTGCATGGGCGGGTCTCCTTGTGTTGGGACCAACCGGCTTGCCCTACAATTAGAAACAAGCCGGTTGATTCGTTTAGTGATGGGTCAATTTTGGTTACGGCGTAGGGGCCATGGCCGGCCTTCTACGCCATTCTTATTTCTCTGCTTTTTGTGCTGCTAGAACTTCCGTAATTTCCGAGAGCTTATCGGGATAGGCATTGAACTTCGTTTCCCAATCTACGTCCCACCCATCCGGAAAAACATCCTCCGCTGACTCTTCAGCTTCCAGCCACACGGCTTGATTTAGGTCCCACTCGATAGCAAGGAAGATTGGGTCTTCTCTTTCAATTGCGTGAAGATCCTGTAGGACATTAATCGCGAGCTGTGTGGTGAGCGTTACGTGAACCCTTGGAGGATAGACATAACGGAAATTCACACGCCCTGCGTCCGTAAACGCGCAATAGCGTATCCGCCAATTCAAACGGTTGTGCGGCAGCTTTTCTGCGTCCATGATCCGATAGGCTTTCTCTATCTCATGGAATAGACGGTGAACAACTTCCAGTGAAGACGGATTAGCAAATCCAGCGGCTCGACGTCCACTCCTCATGCGGCGATAGACGCGCTTCTCTGGACTCAAAGCCCCTTCCATTGCCTTCTTTGCCTCTCGTCGTCCGTCTTCTGTGAATGGTGCCATTGTTTCCACCTCTCAAGCGGATTTATTTATCCGCTTCGATAAAGAGACTCTATCTGTCAGTTTATGAGATGTCAAGCGGATAATTTAATTCGGTTAATATTTTTCTAAGTCTCTGAAATCACCCGCCGTGATAGATATTGCCGCTTAGAGTCAGTTTTAGAAATCCATCTACGAAGTCACTTATGGGAATCATCTTATCTGTATGATTTTAAAAGGTTTAAATAGGATTTAAGCTTGCCATTCTTTGAACTCGCGCGCATAATTCGAGAGGCTTCACATTGAAGACCTAAAAAGGAAACTTTCCCATGACACCTGATGAATGTCTGACGTGCCGAGAAATAGCCGCAAAGCTCAAAGTATCCAGGCAAACGGCAATGCGCCTCTTTGAACGTGAAAGGGGCGTCATCGTCATTGGCTCGCCCGAGACCATGCACAAACGGCAATACAGAGTCCTTCGTGTCCCGCGTGAGGTTTACGAGCGCGTGGTTAGAAGCTTGTCTGTCAAGTAATGACGTGGGTACGTTACCGATGATGGGAAGTGCGACCGATGGCTCGCTAATATCCGATTAGCAGTCCAGCATTTGTTGGTAGGATTGTGCTCTGCCATGACAACCGAACGATTGCAAAGAATACTGAATCTAATCCTGGAAGTTGACAGGGATACTAAGCTACAGCAAAGCCTAGCTAGGATCGCTGAAAACCTCACTACATTGTCGAGTTCCCCTGCCGCAATCCAGTATCAGGAATCTCTAGCGAATGCCCTTGAGGAATTGCGGGAAGGAGCGGCCAAGTTGACGACCCTCATCCGGCCCGGTGAGGCTGAGGCCATTGCGGAAATCGGGGGAGCGAAATTTTTCTCTCCTTCCATTTACGACGATGTACGCGAGGCAGTTGAGCGCAATGCCATGACTCCATCGGTGGCGCGTGACTTTGTGCAACATCTGGTCGCCGAGCGGAGTGAATTCCTAGGGGCTTCGCGGACAACCGTTACAGGCCTTATCGAGCTGTTGTTTGCTGAGTCGGTTCCAATGATCCGGGCTGAGGATGGCGAAGCCGCTTTCACCATACCAAGAGAAATTTTTGGGAATCACCTTGGTTCCTTCGCGAAAGAGCTCCAATTCATCAGTCAATTGGTCCAATATTTGAACGAAGCCGTCTCAGGCACAGTTCAAGAAATTGAACTAACAAGTTTGTCCACCTCGACTCCCACTGTCGCAATCACAACAGGATTAGACGTGCTATTGAAACTGGGAACAGTCATAGCTACTTTCTTGGCTGCTTGGGAAAGAATTCAGAAGATGCGCAGCCTAAGGGAAGAAGTCAAAGAGCTTAATGCTTCAGCGACCGCAGTTCAGGAGTTTGATGACAAGATCATCTCAACCGTCGAAGAAGTTGTCGAGGAATCAGTGAGGTTCAGTCTAAGCGGCTACACGAAAAAGGATGGTCGCGAAAATGAATTACGCAATGCCTTGTCTCGGGACTTTCACCGCTTGTACGGACAGATTGAGCGAGGGCTCACTGTTGACATACGCACTGGAGAAGCAGCCGGAGACGAAGGGGATGAGGCTACTAGCGAGAACCGGAAGGAACTAGAGAACATCGTTCAGAAAATGCGCTTCCCCGGAGCGTCAGCCCATCCACAATTGCTTACAGCGGGCGAGTTACTGGAAGGGGACATTTCACTCAAAAAGTCGAAGACGACTAAGACGACAAAGACCACAACAAATAAGACGACAAAGACCACAACAAAGCAAAATCCAAAGAAATCTGTTTAGAGAATTTTTATGCCCGCTGGACTTGGAAACATTCCAATAATGCTCTCAGAACACCGCCCGAGCCTCGCAGCCCGTCGGTCAGCCATCGACTAATTGTGTTTGCTTGAGCGCCTGCTTTAGAATTAGCAACAGCGAAGAAATCCGCGTAAGTTGTTGGTTTCAGGTGTGGTGGGCAAGGAGGGACTCGAACCCCCGACATCCTGCTTGTAAGGCAGGCGCTCTAACCAACTGAGCTACTCGCCCACGCCTTAGAAAGTCTAACATCGCCTGTATGCCTCCGCGCCTTATCCTCAACGCAGATGACTTTGGACTTACCCTCGGCGTTAACCGCGCCGTCGAAGAACTCCACCAGGCCGACGCCCTCACCTCCGCCACCCTCATGGCCTGCGGTCCCGCATTTGACGATGCAGTCCGCATCACGCACGAAAACCCGAACCTCGGCGTAGGCTGCCATATCGTCCTCCTGGATGGCACGCCAACCGCCCCAGCGCACGAGGTCCCCACCCTCCTCGAACCCGGCACCAATCACCTCCGCAGCTCCCTCATAGGCTTTCTCCTCGCACTTTACACCGGCCGCATCAGCACCGCGGAGATCGAACGCGAAGCCACAGCCCAGATCCGCAAGCTCCAGTCCGTCGGCATCCACCCCACCCACGTCGACACCCACAAACACACGCATATCTTTCCGCGTGTGACCTCAGCCGTCCTTCGCGCTGCGGCAGCCTGCGGTGTCAAAGCCATTCGCAACCCCATCGAGCCCGCTTGGAGTGCGCGTATCGCACACAACGCCAACCGCCGTCGCGCGGAAGTCGCTATCCTTCGTCTCTTCGAAAGCGCCTTCCTCGCGCAGCCCCAGATCGCCGACGGAGAAGTGAAAACCACACAGGGCTGCCTCGGCGTCTCGGCCACAGGCTCGCTCGACGGCGCAACCCTCGAGCATCTGCTCAAAGACCTGCCTGCCGGAACCTGGGAGCTCGTCACCCACCCCGGCTACCTTGACGAGGCCCTGCAGGCCACCCGCACCATCCTGAAATCCACCCGCGAAGTCGAACTCAACGCTCTCCTTGCCCAGATTCCACCGTCGCCAACCAGCAAAATCACCTTCGCCGCCCTCTGAAATAAGCCTCAAACGGGTGCCCCATGTCCCGCTTCTGGGACATGGGTTCTGCGAAGAGCAACTCCTAGCCTTACTTCAACCCCGGAGCACCCTCCAGCGCAGGCATCTCTAACGTAATCCGTGTCCCCCGCCCCGGACGGCTCACCACCTCCATCACGGCATCGTCCCCATAAAGTACCTCCATCCGCTCGCGGACGTTCTTCATCCCAATGCCGGTGCCACCGCGCTCCACACCGCCGCCCCCCACACGCACCTGCCGGTCAGGAGACATCCCCACACCATCGTCCTCCAGATCAATCAGCAGCTTTCCATTCTCCAGACGGCTGCGCAGCGTCACCGTGCCACCATGGATCCGAGGCTCCAGGCCATGCTTGATGCTGTTCTCAATCAGCGGCTGCAGCAGCATGCTCGGGACGACGATATTCAATGTCTCGGGCGCAATCTCCTTCACAACCCGCAGGTTCTCGCCAAAACGCACCACCTCGATGGCCAGATAATCGTCCGTAAACCGCATCTCTTCGCTGAAAGGAACAAACGCGTCCCTCTGCTTCAGCAGAATCCGCAGAATATTCGCCAGTTTCACCACCATTTCGCGCGCTCCATCCGGGTTCCGGCGAACCAAAGAAGCGATTGAATTCAGCGTGTTGAACAGGAAATGCGGATTAATCTGTCGCGTCAGAGCGTCCAGACGCGCTTCCACCAGGAGCCTCTGCTGCTCTTCCAGCTTGCGTTCCATGCGCAGCGAATTCCAAACCTTCAGCGGAACACCCACAACCACTGGAGCACAGGCGCAGATGGCCAGCTCCACGGCCCAGTTATCCGTTCGCAGAGCAAAGTACCGCTTCGGATAGAGGCCGCTCAGGACGCTCAGGCCCAGATTGGTCGCAGAAATCGTCACCAGAAGAAGAATCTGCCGATCCACATGAGGACGCTTCAGGTTGCGCGTCACCCAGTGGTAGAGGCTCAGGTCGATCATCGGGGAGAACGACCAGATCTGCTCCGCTGTCGCAAATCGATGAAATGCCCCGAAGATCAGGGCAAGCGCAATGTTGACCGGAAGGGCCAGGTATTCGTGGTGCAGGAGTGCCGGTATCGCCAGTAGAACGCCGCCAAGCAGGGCCGCCGCAGGTCCCAGCAGAACGCCAAGCAAGACCGTCAATTCAAAGGAGATATCCGCCGCCAGGAAATTTGGCACAACGCCCCGAATCCACACTCCCAGCACCAGAGGAGCGCAGATCAATGCCACTAACTGCGTCCGTTGCTTCGTCGTGCGATGAGGAGCCAATAACAGGCGCTCAAACAGGATCGAACGGGACAAAGAACTGGACACGGCGGCGGCCACGCCCAGTTTGACCAGAAGCGAGATCAGAATCAGTTGGGAGCTCTGCGGATGCACACCTCCACTCTACCCCGCATCCGGCACGACTCCTCGCGCATCTATAAAATCAAGATGATGGCATCCATACCCAGTGCGGCTCCAAGCGAGACACAAATCACAAGAATAGCGGACGCGGATTTCCCCACACGTTGGGGACAGTTTCGTATCCAGGGATTCCAGCGCCCGCTGACCGAGCCAAACTCACAGGGTCTGCTCGTCGAGGAAGCCGTTGCCCTCATCCACGGCGATATCTACTCCACGACGCCAATTATCCGGATTCACTCGCAGTGCCTCACTGGCGATGTCTTCCACTCGCTTCGCTGTGACTGCCGCCTGCAACTCGAACTCGCACTCGCCACTATCGTCGAGGCAGGCAACGGCATCATCCTGTATGAGTTGCAGGAAGGCCGCGGCATCGGTCTTATGGCCAAGCTCCGGGCCTATGAACTACAGGACCATGGCCGCGATACGGTCGAAGCCAATGTCGAACTCGGCTTCAAGCCCGACCATCGCGCCTTCGAACTACCGGCTGCGATCCTGCACTACCTGGACGTTCCCGCCGTGCGCCTGATGACCAATAACCCCGAAAAGGTCGAAGCCCTCCAGATCCACGGTATCGAAGTCACAGAGCGCATTTCCGCCGAGGTTCCAGCCGAAACGACCTTCGAGCGGTATCTCGAAGTAAAGCGCGAGAAGATGGGACACCTCCTTACTGCGCGCTAATCCTCCCTAATCTGCGCTCTGTGCGCGTTGTGGCGACAAAGGAGAACGGCGGCCTGCTGGCCGCCGTTCTCATAGATCGATAAGAGTTAGTTCCCGTTCGCTGCCTTCTGAGCGCTTTCCTCTTCCATGTTGGACAACACACGAACCTGCACACGGCGGTTTTTCGCGCGCCCAGCAGCCGTCTTATTCGACGCCACTTCCTGGTCCTTGCCGATTCCCACCATGTAGAACTTGTGTGGAGGAATATTGTACTTGGATGCCAGGTAGGTCACCACAGCATCGGCGCGACGCTGGCTCAAAGCGTAGTTGTAAGCGGCATCACCCACGGCATCCGTTCCGCCGGTAACCTCCAACAGGTAGTGACGCGTTGTCTGCAGACTGCTAGCAACAGCATCCAGTTCTCTCTTGTCTGCTGCGGTCAGCACAGCTTTGTCGAAGCCGAACGTTACACTCACATCCGAAAGTGGCTTGTACTTGTCGAGGCCAGCTATGACTCCCGCCAGCGAATCTACACGGTTATAAGCTTCTTTTGCGTTCGTACCTGCAGCGTCCGCGCTTTGACCAGCAGCCATCGCATGCTGATCCGCCGATGCCGCAGCACCCTTCGCTCCTGCAATTCCCTGCTGCGCGCGAGCATCCGTTTCCTGAATATTGCGCTGATCGTCACCCGTCCGCTTCTCAAGCTGATTCGTCTGCGCCACGATGGGCGCCGTCTGCGAACGAACATAGTTCTTCGTGGAGCAACCAACCGTCAAAGCCACAATACCGAGAGACAAAGCAGCTACACCAACGCCATTCATAGTTTCTTTCATAACTGTCTTTCTAATAACTTCCGTTTGATCCGTCATGTGCGAAAGTCTCCTTTGCCGTCCATCAGACCGGTCTTTCCGAGGTATACGCAGCAATCATCCAACCAAATCGACATTTCCTTTGAAATCTTAGATATAACGGCAACAAAGTGCCTACACGGTCGGAAGTTTCGAATGGCCGATCCGGTAGAAACTTCCCACCTCACAAACCATCTAAACTAAATCACCCGCTTATTTTTTGGGCCCTTCTTTTCATGGATCTGAACGAAAAAATTCGAATGCTTCCCACGCAGCCAGGTGTCTACCTCTACAAGAACGCCGAGGATGAGGTCATCTACGTCGGCAAGGCGAAGAACCTGCGTTCGCGCGTTCGCTCCTACTTTCTAGAAGCCAATCAGTTAGCCAATCGTAAGACCGGCTCGCTCATGCGCGAAGCCGTCGATCTCGAATACATTCTCGTGGCCAACGAGCGCGAAGCCCTAGCTCTCGAAAATAATCTCATCAAGCAGCGCAAACCGCGCTTCAACATTCTTCTTCGCGACGACAAGACATACCCCTACGTCAAACTCACGGTCCGCGATCGACACCCCAAGATCTTCGTCACCCGCAAGCTGAAAAAAGATGGCGCGCTCTACTTCGGCCCGTACTTCCCCGGTAACCTGGCCTACCGGCTCGTGGACCTCATCCACCGCAGCTTCCTTATCCCCTCCTGCAAGGTCGATCTCTCGCGCTATCATCCGCGCCCCTGCCTGGAGTTCTACATCAAGCGCTGCCTCGCGCCCTGCGTCGAAAACCTCGTGACACCCGACGTCTACCGCGACGCCATCCGCGACGTGCAGCTCTTCCTGGAAGGCAACGAGAACGAACTCGAATCCCGTATCACCGCGCGCATGCACGAGGCCGCCGCCAACGAGCAGTACGAACTCGCGGCGCGCCTCCGCGACCAGATCATCACCGTTCATCAGCTCCAGGAAAAACAACGCATCGCCTCTACAGACGACTCCGACGCGGACGTCTTTGGCTTCCACTTCGCCAACGACATGCTCGCCGTCAACCAGTTCCACATGCGCAGCGGCAAGATCGTTGACCGCCGCGACTTCTTCTTCGAAGACCTTCCCGAGATCATGGAAGAGGACGAACCCGAAGCAGCGGAAAATGTAGATCCCTCCGCCTTGTCATCCCGCAGCGAAGTGGAGGGATCTGCTTTTTCTTCTCAAGAAGCCCCAACCTTCAACCCCTCCAACTTCTTCGCCGCCTTCCTGAAACAGCTCTACCTCGATCAGCCCTACGTCCCCCGCACCATCATGGTGCCTGCCGAGTTCCGCGACCGCGACCTCCTCGCCGCGCTCCTCTGCGACCGCACCGGCCACAAGGTAGAGATCCTCGCACCGCAGCGCGGAGAGAAACGCTCCCTCGTCGATCTCGTCTGCCAGAACGCCAAGCAGTCGTACGATCAGCGCTTCCGCACCCTGCAGCCGAGCAAAGCCGCCATCGCAGCATCCTTGCAAGACGCACTCGGTCTCGCCGACCCGCCCAAACGCATCGAGTGCTTCGATATCTCGCATATCCAGGGCGCGGAGACAGTCGCCTCCATGGTCGTTTGGGAAGACGGCGAGATGAAGAAGTCCGACTATCGCAAGTTCAAGGTCAACAGTGTCTCGGGCGTAGACGATTTCGCCTCAATGCACGAGATTCTCACCCGCCGTTACAGCAAGCTTCAGACGGAGAAGAAGCCTTTTCCCTCCCTCATCCTCATCGACGGTGGCCTTGGCCAACTCCACGCCGCCTACGCCGCTCTCGAACAACTCGGCATCACCCTGCAGCCTCTCGCGTCCATTGCGAAACGCGAAGAGATCATCTACGTCCACGGCCAGGAAGATGACCCCGTAGTCCTCGACCGCCGCTCGCCCGTGCTCCACCTCGTGCAGCGTATCCGCGATGAATCTCACCGCTTCGCTGTCTCCTATCACCGCAAACGCCGCCAGATCCGCGACCGCGAAACCGAACTCCTACCCATCCCAGGAGTCGGCCCTCGCACTCGTCAGCGTCTTATCGAACACTTCGGATCGATCCGGGGAATCAAACTCGCTGGGCCTGACGCACTCACCGCCGTCGTCAACGCCGCCACTGCGGAGAAGATCCGCGCTTATCTCAAAGCAGAACGCAGCGCCGCCATCGACGGGAACCCTGAGCCCTCGAATCCTCTGCGCATCCTGGAATAAGCACAGACATCTGTCACAAATTAACCCGAAGACCCCTTGAGCCCCTTCGGGCAAACCCCTAGACTAGAGAGGTAGACATGTCACCTTTTCGCCACCTTTGTCTGTGCCTGGCCCTGTTCGTCTCTATGCCGGGGCGAATGCCTGCGGAGAGCAATAACGCAGATCTGCCGGATGAACCCATGCCCACGCAATCCACAACCGCCCCTCAGCCGCCGGCTTCAACGTCTGAGGACGGCCGTCACGAAAAGGCAGCAAAGGAACTTGAGGCAGAAGAGCACCAGCATATGTTCGGCATTGTTCCGAACTACAACACCGTCGTAGGAGGCAAGGCAGAGCCGCTTACCTCCGGCGAAAAGTTCGGTCTCTTCTTCAAATCTTCCGTCAACCCCTTCGTCTTTGCATCCAGCGCCTTCGTCGCCGGCTACGAACAGGCCGAAAACTCATACCCGGGATACGGCCAGGGCTTCAAAGGCTACGCGAAACGCTACGGCGCAGCGTATGCAGATTCCTTTGACGGAAACTTCTGGGGGAACGCCGTGCTTCCTTCGCTCCTGCACCAGGATCCGCGCTACTTCCGCCTCGGCGAAGGCAGCTTCAAATCCCGTCTGTGGTACGCCTTCATCTCGCCTGTCCGTTCCAAGGGAGACGATGGGAAGTGGCAGCCCGCGTATGGAAATCTGGGTGGAAACTTCATCGGCGGCGCGATTTCGAACGTCTACTATCCCCGGAGCGACCGTGGGCTTGGTCTTACCTTCGAGCGTGGTCTTACAACCACCGCCCTTGGCGCCTTTGGTTCGCTCGCCCAGGAGTTCTACCCGGACATCGCAAAACATCTCTTCCACAAGAAGACGGCTTCCGCGCAGTAGGACCGCCTACTGCGCTCCGACCATCTCGGCGAAGAGCATCTCCCCGACCACCCTGTGCACCGCCGTGGACGGATGGCCCACGTGGTAAAAGTAGTGCGTGCTTGGAGAGGCGCAAGGCGTCGCGTTCTGCTGGAAGATTGCCCTTCCGGCGCATTGCTCCGTGGTGTCGGTGAAGCCATACTTCACCGCATGCACCATCACCTCGTCGAAGAATGCACCCCAACGGCTTGTCTCCACCTCGGCGCCTTGCAACCGGGAGCGCATCTCCTCTGGAATCTTCTCAAGAGCCGGGTTGAGTCGAATCCCAACTTCACTGAAGCTCGGAATCTTCTCCGGCAGGATCGCGATACGAAATCTTCTTGCTCCCAGCGCATAGAGCGACTGCATCTCGCCTTCGAGATTCTCCACCGTCTTCGCCGTCGGAAGACTTCGGTCATTCAAGCCGCCTGCAAGGAAGAACACCGTAGTCTCTTGATCGAAGGACACACTGCCAGACCGTGCCATCGCGGCGAACTCGGCGACTTGATTTTTCATTCCCAGCCCGAGTAAAGCCGTCTGAATCACTCCGCCTGCATGTTCGCCCGTGGGAGCTCCACTCACTGCGAAGTCGAGACTTTTCCCACGCGGGTCCGGCGCATTCGAAGCCACCATCTCCAGCCCCAGCTTTTGCGCGAGATAGAACACCGCCGTTGGCCCATCACCATCCACGTACCCACGACCGATATCCGAGTAGCTATCGCCGAAGACATACATCCGCTTCACAGGCGCAGCCGCCACCGCTACGCCACACGCCACCCAGATCAAAATCGCATACAGCAAACGCACAGGCATCCTCCTCACGCAAAAGCTATGCAGAGCCTTTACCGCGCCCCATGCCACCTCAACCCAATCGTCGCGACCTGCGGCGTAGCCAGTGTCAACGTCGGCGTCCTCCCCGCATCGATCCTGCGATCCAGAAGATTCTGCACCGTCACCACCATAACGAAGCGCGACCCGAGCGAGCGCTCCGCATTCACATCCATCCGAAAGAATCCATGCAGCACGTTGATATTGCTGGAGTCGTCATAGAGCATCCCGCTCTCGCGCGCGATCACGTTCAACACGCCTACCTTCTTTTGCGAAAGACGCATCTGTACCGTGCCTGCATTGCGCGCAACCTGCGGGATCCATTTCCCGACAAGTGTCCTGTCCGGATCGAACCTCGTCACGGTCGCAAGGGCGTATTGATATCCGCCGCTCAACTGCATCCATCCCACGGGATGCGCCACGAAATCCAGGCTGACACCGCGGCTCTGAATCTGCCCCAGGTTGGCGCGCTGCAATGTCTGCGCCGTTCCCGTCTGCGAGAGCAGAAGAGCCGTAATCGGCCGGTTCACGGACGTCCCAAAATAGCTCCCGCGCAACGTGCCCCAGCGCGTGTTCTGCTCCGCACCAAACTCAAATCCCGTGGCCCGCTCCGACTTCAACGCATCGTTCGCCAGAGTCGTCTGCTGCCCAACCTGGCCCGTGCGATAAAGCTCATTCATCGTCGGTCCACGGAACGCGCGAAAGACCGTCCCCGTCAGGGCAAATCCGCGACCGATGCGACGCACGACGCCCAATCGAGGATCGAAGACAACTTCGTCCGGAGCCGCGAGCACCGTCTTCGTCGCATTCACGAACTTCAACGCATCGAAGGTCCGGAAATCATCGACGCGCCCGCTGAGCGCCGCCGACCAACCTCCATGATTCCACAGAGCTTCAGCGTATCCGCCGGTCGCCCGCTGCCGCGCGGAAAACCTCGTAACCGGCCCCGCAACGCCCGCGGTGATGGGAGCCTCGACATCGGTCGCACGCACATCGCGCACATCGGCTCCCGCCACGAAGGTGAAGTCGTGAACGGTTGCAGCCCACTGCCCTGCCGCTCCAAGCTCCTGCGAAGGCACCGTCTGCAGACGGTTCAGACTCTCCGAGACACGTCCTGCAGCGACGGTCGAAAAGCTCTGCCGATATCCCTGGTCCGATCCATAGCCACGCACAAAGACGCGCCCAACGCGAACGGGCTGGTCCCATCCACCCTGATATCGCCAGAGTCGCGTTGCGTTCGTCATAATGCGCGTGCCATTGCTGCGTGTCTCATTGAGAACATTGCCACGCAGAAAATATCCGCGCTCCGCATCACCACGCCGAAGTTCTACTCGCCCGCTCTCGGAGTCCACACCGGAAGCAACATCGACCAGACCGCGCGCCTGTGGAGCCGTCAAAATATACCCGTCCGTGCGAAAGATACTTCCCGCCGCGAGGCCGCTCCAGCCATCGCGCGCCGCGCTGAAGATTCCATCGCCCGCAATGGTATTCATCGCGCCATACATGCCCTGCGCCGCGCGGCGCGTCTGCCAGCTTCGCACCGGAACGGCGTTGATGACGCCGCCGATTGCGCTTGATCCATAAAGATCCGAAGCTCCCCCACGCACGACTTCCACACTGTCTATGGCCAAAACCGGTATCTCGTTCCAGTGGATCCAACCACCAAACGGATCGCTCAGTGGAACTTCGTCGCTCAGTACCAATGTTCGGCTCGCTGCCGTCGATCCCAGACCACGCAGCGAGATTCCCTGCGTGGTCGGATTGGCCACCCATCCACTTGTCCGCCGAAAGAGCTCCACTCCTGGAATCTGCCGCAGGCGATCATCCAGCGTGAATCCGGGAGCTTCTTCCAGAGCCTCACCACTTAGCAGCCGCACGCTGCTCGCACTTGCATCCAGCCCAAGCGGTGTGCGGGAGGCCGTCACCGTAACCTGTTCTTTCACCGGAGTGATGGCAGGTTTGGCCTGCCCGTTCGATGGCTGCTGTCCGAACGCCAGAAAAGGCAGACCAAAGACTGCACTCAGAACCAATCCCGAAGCTTTAGAAGAAATATGCACACTTCAGAGTCGCACTTTTTGCTACTCGCTACTACCGGAAGCGAACGTATTGCACGAACTGACGTCCCCACTGTCCATTCCGCGCTTGAACCAGGCGATTCGTTGCGCCGAACTGCCATGGGTGAAGCTCTCAGGACTTACCGTACGTCCGCTCATCTTCTGCAGGTGGTCGTCGCCTACGGCAGCCGCCGCTTTCAACGCGTCAGGCACGTCCGCCTCGTCCAGCTTTCCACGCGCCTGCATCGAATGCCCCCAGATGCCCGCATAACAGTCCGCCTGCAGCTCCAGCCTTACCGACAAGGCATTTCGCTGCCCTGGGTTCGATCGCATGGCCTGCGTGACCTTCCCTTCAGTCCCGAGGATCTTCTGCACATGATGCCCCAGTTCATGGGCCACAACGTAGCCCTGGGCAAAGTCGCCTGCGTCGCCACCGATACGCTTCAACTCGTCCCAGAAGCTCAGATCGATATAAACCTTCTCATCCTGCGGGCAGTAGAAGGGCCCCGTGGAGCTCTGCGCATCGCCGCAGCCACCCTGGATCTCGTCGCGATAGAGCACCAGCCTCGCATGGCGATAGTTCTTTCCCGTCTGCTCCGGAAGCACGGTGGTCCACATCTTCTGTACGTCGTCCAGCACAAACGAGACCAGTTGTGCCTGGCGGTGCTCCGCCGCGCTCTCCTGCACCGGCTCGCCGCGCTCCACACGCCGCGACTGCTGCTGTTGTCCGCCTCCGCTCATGCCAAGGTACTGGCCGATGTAGTTCCGGCCCGTCACCAGACTTACCAGGAGCAATACACCTACGCCAACGATCCCCAGGCCGCCACCACCGCCGATGCCAAATCCACCGCCGCCACCGGAGTCTCCGCGCCGGTCCTCAATATCGTCACTCATCCCACCCGGCGTCCACTCCATGGTCCATACCCCCACTAAAAAATAGATTTTCTGCGTCGCCAACTTGGATGACGCCGCAGAGCGGAACGTCACCTGAGATGTACACCAATCGTATCTCCACACAGTATGCTGGCCTGCATGAATCTCCTGAACCGATCCACCGTCTCCAAGCTTCTTGTACTCAGCACGCTCTGCCTGCCCTCACTTTTACAAAGCCAGGACCGCGCCGCGCTGGTCAATCCGCTTATCGGAACCACCAACGGCGGCAACGTCTTCCCCGGAGCCACTATGCCGCTGGGTATGCTCCAGTTCACCCCGGAGGCATCGCCCGTGAACATGCGCCGCATGATCGCCGCTCCCGGTGGTTATGAGTACCGTGCTACGAAGCTCCGCGGCTTCGCCTTGACGAACGTTGAGGGTTGGGGATGCGCGGGCGCCTCCGGAGACGTGCCGTTCATGCCGATCACCGATCCCGTCGCCACTTCGCCCTCCAAAGATTTTCGCAACGCATACGCCGCCACCTTCCAGCACAGCGACGAGAAGGCCGAACCCGGCTCCTACCGCGTCAAGCTTGGCAATGGCGTAGAGGTATCCCTCGCCGCCGCGACGCGTATGGGCGCGGCAACCTTCCGTTTCCCCGAAGGAAAACCAGCGCGCATCCTCGTTCGCACCTCCGACTCCGAGTCAGGCTCGACCGCCGCACAGACCAGCGTCGACGCCAAGACCGGCACCGTCACGGGCTCCGTCACCAGCGGCAACTTCTGCGGATATATCGGTACGGAAGACCGCCGCTCCTACTACACGCTCTACTTCGTCGCCCGCTTCGACCGTCCCGTTACGGAGACCGGCTCCTGGAAGGACGACAAGGTCGCGAACGGCACCACCACCTCCGAGGGGGGCACCGGATACGGTGCCAACGGCTTCCCTGAACCGGGCCACGGCTCTGGAGCATGGCTCGGCTTCGGCAACGGCGGCGACCTCCGCCTCCGCGTAGCGATCTCATACGTCTCGCTTGCCAACGCACAGGCGAACCTCGAAGCCGAGAGCAAGACCGCAACGACCTATGAACAGGTCGCCGCCAATGCGCGCTCCGCATGGAACAAACGACTCGGTCAGATCGAGATCACCGGAGGCACGGAGGAGCAGCGCATCGTCTTCCACACAGCGCTCTACCACGCCCTTCAAACACCCACCACATACAACGACGTGAACGGCGAGTACACAGGCATGGATCGCCAGACACACCACATTGTCCCCGGCCAGGCCGTGCAGTACGCCAACTTCTCCGGTTGGGACATCTACCGCTCGCAGTTCCAGCTCCTCACGTGGCTCGATCCCAAACAAGGCAGCGACATCGCCCAGAGCCTCTATAACCAGTCGTTGCAGGACGGTGGACGGTGGGATCGCTGGACGCACCTCAGTGGAGCGACTCATGTGATGAACGGCGATCCGGCCGCGCCCGCCATCGCCGACATCTGGGCCTTCGGCGGCCACGGCTTCAACGCCAAATTGGCCCTCGCCTCGCTCGTCCACGCCGCCGACGTGCCCACCAAGGAAGATCTCAGCCACGACGGCTGCCCCGTTGAATGCGTAGGTCAGCGTCCCGGCCTCGACCAGTGGCTCAAGCTGCACTACATCCCCGTCGGCGCTCCCGCCTGGGGACCAGCCGCAGATACGCTCGAAGACGTCTCCGCCGAGTTCGGCATCTCCGCCCTCGCCGGACACCTCGGCGACGAACCCACGCGCCGCCGTTTCGCCGAACGCGCGCAGTACTGGAAGAATCTTTGGAATCCGAACGCCACGCCCACCGAGGGCTACGTCATGAACCGCAACGCCGACGGTACATGGGCCAAGGTCGAGGGTGAAAAGGGCACGCCTGCGAAAAACTTCACGCCCGATACCGAGGACGGCTTCGTTGAAGGCAGCGCCGCGCAGTACGTGTGGATGGTGCCGTTCAACGTCGCGGGGCTCTTTGAACAGATGGGCGGGCGCGACAAGGCGGTCGCTCGCCTTGACCGCTTTTTCTATAACGAAAAGGGCGCGCCCGCTGTTACGAAGTCAGGTCCGCTCCACGCCGAACTCAACAACGAACCCTCCATCGAAACCCCTTGGCTCTACAACTTCGCAGCGCAGCCCTGGAAGACCCAGCAGCTCGTCCGCCAGGTGCTGAACACGATCTGGAAGAATGCACCCGACGGCATTCCCGGTAATGATGACCTTGGCGAAATGTCCTCGTGGGCTATCTTCGCGTCGATGGGGCTCTATCCAGAGATTCCCGGCCGTGCCGAGTTTGTTCTCGCCAGCCCCCTCTTCACGAAGATCACGATCCATCGCCCGGCCGGGGATATCCAGATCGGAGCCCAGTCGGCCGCGACCAACACACCTTACATCCAGGGTCTGAAGCTCAATGGCAGGCCCACAACAAAAACCTGGCTTCCAGAATCCTTCGCCCTGAAAGGTGGCCACCTCGACTTCGATCTGGGTGATACCCCCAACAAGAACTGGGGCATCCATCCGGGAGACGAACCCCCATCTTTCGGATCGAAATAGAGAAACCGCCCTGTGCCCCATTCTTTCGCAGCTTCATCGCGAAAGGGTGGGGTCGCGCGGAGCGCATAAACTGATTTTTAGGAAGCTCCTGTCAAGAAAGCAGAACAAATTTCGCCACTGCCTAAGTCTCGACAACCCACTTACCCTGAACCTCATGCGCTCCTACCTGCTGCTCCCCTTCACCCTCGCCTCGGCTCTCATCGGGCAGCCTTCTCTGCAATCCCGCGTCGCCGCCATCGCCACGACCATTCCGGCAAGAGTCTCCGTGGCCTGCAACCTCCCCAACACCCGCCTCAACTGCGACTTGAATCCTGACGCAAACCCACCCATGCAGTCCGTCTTCAAGTTCCCTCTCGCCGTGGCCGTCCTCCATAGCGCAGAGGAAGGCAAGCTCCTCTCCAATCAGCACCCCGGCCAATCCCTCGATGAGATTCTCGATACACCGCTCCGCTATCTCCCCATGGACGTCATCTCTCCGCCCAACTACAGCCCGCTTCAGGACAGATATCCGCAGGGCGATGTCGACGTCCCCCTGCGCGAACTCATCACCCTCTCTGTCAGTAAATCCGACAACACTGCCTCGGACATCCTTCTCCGCATCCTTGGCGGACCAGCCGTACTCGACAGCTACATACACTCCCTCGGTATCAGTGGATTCCACGTCCTCGACAACGAGAAGAGCCTGCACGCCACAAATGTTCTCCAGTACCGCAATACCTTTTCGCCGCGAGCCGCGACGCAGCTTCTTCGCCTCATGGCCGACCGCTCTCCTCTCATTCCAGCTTCAACGCGCTTCCTCAACGACATCATGCTCAACGCAACGTCCGGTCCACACCGTATCCATGGAGATCTGCCCGAAGGCACGCCCGTAGCGCATAAGACCGGAACCTCCGGTACCACCGACGGCATGGACGCCGCCACTAACGATATCGGTCTGATCACTTTACCCAACAGGCAGCGCCTCGCCATCGCCATCTTCGTTACCGACGCCCACGCTTCTCCAATGGCCATCGAACACGTTATAGCGCAAATCGCACGTGCCGCATACGACCAAGCTATCGCTACAAAATAATTGCGAAGGCTACTTTATCCACAAATCTTTCCCCAAATATGTAGCCCTGACACTGCGACGGACATCTCATCTTTGTGTAAAGCGAGATGTCCATCGCTTACTCAATGTTGTTTATGGTGGTCAGGTAGATAAGACCGTTTGACAGGTCTTACGAGTGAGGACTACGTTATCGGGGTTGCTGCAAAGACAGCCCTTTCCCGATGAGTTCTTCACCATTTCCTTCCCATCCATTTTTAGGACGCGAGCGGTTCGTCCGCTCTCCTTCGTCTGCTGCGGTCTATTTTAAAGAGGTCATCACGATGCCAATTAACTTAAGAAACAGACGCAGGTCGTATGTTTATTTCATCCTTCTATTCCTCCTTAGTCTTGCCCCAAACGCATTCAGTCAGATGGATCAGGGTTCCATCGTAGGCTCGGTTCTGGATGCAACCGGCGCAGCTGTACCCAATGCAAAAGTAAAGCTGGTGAACGAGCAGACAGGATTTACGCTCGAACGCACCGCAGATGCTGGCGGAGCATACACCTTCACGCCGATCAAGATCGGTACTTATACTGTGACTGCGTCAGCGGACACCTTCCGCTCCTTCGAACAGCGTGGGGTCAGTGTCACGGCGGGATCGCGCAATGAGGTTCCCCTCACGCTCGGTGTTGCCTCGACCAATCAAACGGTCGAGGTGAGCTCCGCGCCCCCGATCCTACAGACCCAGGAGGCTTCTACCGGAGCGACCATCTCCGCGGCAGCCGTCTTGCAGACACCGCTGCTCAATCGCAACCCGATCTTCGTCGCACAGTTGACCCCCGGCGTGGTTCCCGCGGAACAGGGCTCGCGTGGCGCAAACAAAGGTGACTTTTCGGCCAACGGACAGCGCTCGCAGCAGAACAACTATATTCTGGACGGCGTAGATAACAATGCAGTGCTCGTCGACATTCCGAACGGCGCTTCGTATGTCATCAAGCCTGTTCCCGATGCACTCGCAGAGTTCAAAGTCCAGACCAGTAACTACAATGCAGAGATCGGCCGCGCTGCGGGTGCGGTCGTAAACATGAGTATCAAATCCGGCACGAATGGCCTGCATGGGTCGCTCTGGGAGTACTGGCGCAACGACATCCTGAATGCGCGCGACTACTTTCAGACCGTCAAGCCCAAGTATCGCCAGAACCAGTTTGGCGGAACCATCGGCGGTCCGATTATCAAGGACAAGCTCTTCTTCTTTGGCGACGTCGAAGCCAACCGCATCATCTTCGGCCAGACGTCCATCAACTCGATCCCAACCCTGAAGATGCGCACCGGCGACTTCACCGAGTTGCTCAGCCCAACGCTCACGAACAATAACACGCGCACGCTCTACACCCCCGGCACCGCAGGCACCGTGCTGCAACAGTGCAATGGAGTGCAGAATGTCTTCTGTGCTACACAAATCAGCCCCACAGCGCAGAGGGTGCTGAACGCGCTGCCGGCTCCAAACCTTGGCGCCGCAGGGCAGACCTTCAACAACTATCTCTTCCAGGGTTCGGCCAGCGATAACACGACACAGTACGATGGTCGCGTTGACTGGAACCTGAGCGCCAAGGACCAGTTCTTTGTCCGTTACAGCGTATCCAACCAGGTGCAGAACTTCCCTTTAATCTTCGGAATTCTCGATGGCGGCGGCTTCGGTTCCGACGGTAACATCGGCAACAAGGGACGCAACTTCACCGCGAGCGAGACGCACTTCTTTTCGCCGACTCTTTCCAACGAGCTGCGGTTTGGCTACAACTGGATCAACGCAAAATATTCGCAGGCAAACGCTGGGGAAAATCTCTCACCACAGCTTGGCCTGGGCGGGATTCCTTTCTCAGCAGGGAACGGCGGCACACCCCATTTCAATCTAAGTGGACTGACTGGTTTTGGATCGCCCGAGTACGTTCCAACGGATGAGTACGAGAACGTTGCGCAGCTCCTGGATAACGTCTCGAAGGTCATCCATCACCACACCATCAAGGGCGGTGTGAACTTCCAGCGTATCCGCGTGCAAACGTTGCAACCCACAACGGCACGTGGATCTTATAACTTCACCGGCAAATTCACGCAGATCCCCGGGCAGTCCAGTTCGACAGGCTTTGGTGCTGCGGACATGATCGCCAACCAGATGGAGAGCGCATCGATCTCGAACATCTCCACGGTACATAACCAGCGCTGGTATCGCTCGGCCTACATCCAGGACGACTGGCAGGCTGCTCCTAAACTCACGTTGAACCTGGGTATCCGTTGGGAATACTTCCAACCGCAGGAAGAGCTCGACGGCCGACAGGCAAACTTCGCCATCGACTACACCAACAACACGGGACAGTTCCTGCTTCCGGAGAAGGCCCGCGGGTTCACACTTCCAACGTCACTGCTCACCTCCCTTGCCGCGAACAACATCCCAGTGGTGTACACAAACAACAACTCGCTGGCGACGGCGCAGAAACTCAACTTCTCTCCGCGTTTCGGATTCTCTTATGCTGCAGCTCCCACCACGGTTGTTCGCGGAGGCTTCGGCATCTTCTTCGGGGGCATCGAGAGCGTAGGATTCTTCCCCAACCTGGGTGCAAATCCACCGTTCCTCTTCACCTCCAACCTCCCAAGCGGTGGCTGCTCAGTAGAAGAGGGTTGCGCGAACAATGGCGTTACGCTCGAAAACGGTTTCAACAACGCCATCGCAGCGGGTCTTTCCAACTACGTCAACACGCCTGATCTTCGTTCGTATCCGACGAACATTCAGACGCCTTATACACAGACCTTCAACCTGTCCGTTCAGCAGCAACTCACGGCGGACACAACTCTCACCCTCTCTTACGTCGGCGCACTCGGTCGCCATTTGACCTCAAACCCGAAGTCGAACCAGATTCCAACCTTGCTGGCTCCCGGCGCCAACGTGCAGCAAGCTCGTCCCTTCAACCAGTTCGGCGCAGGCAGTCTCGAATCCTATTCGGCGGTGAATAATTACAACGGCGCGCAAGCGACGATGGAACATCGCGCATCGAGGGGACTTTATTTTCTGGCCACCTACACCTGGTCGAAAAACCTTGAGGATTCGTTTCTTCCTCTGGGAGCGAGTGGCCAGTCCGGTTCCGGTTACAGAAACTGGCGTCAACTCGGCTTTGGCTACGACTATGGCCCATCCTATGCGGACACGCGTCACCGCGCAGTCATCAACATGCAGTACGAATTACCCTTCGGCATGGGACGTAAGTACCTGAACAAGTCCCACCTCGTAGATACGGTCGTCGGAGGCTGGGCTCTTACAACCCTCTTCCGCGTGCAGACAGGCCAGCCGCAAATTGTGCAGCCGAACAACGATCCAACCAACGGAGCTGGTCAGGCGCAAGGTATCCGCATCGGCGATGTGCACAGCACAACCCTCTCCAATCCGGGGACGGGAGTCACCTGCGCAACGCAGACGGGAACAGTGGCAACGTGGTTCAATCCCTGCGCCTTTACCAATCCTAGGGTTGCAACGGGACCGAATGACATTGCAGCCTATGGCGGCTACGGTCGTTCGGTGGTCTACGGCCCGGGTTACAACCGCGTCGATCTATCTCTCCTGAAGAAGTTCACGATCTACCGTGAGATGGCTCTTGATATTCGCGCTGACCTGTTCAATGCCCTCAACACACCGGCCTATGGCCAGCCCAATGCAACGATTGGCAGCAGCTTCGGCCAAATCACAAGCACACGCTTCGGTGGTTCGGGAACTGCAGCAGAGACGCCCGACGCACGGGTGGCTCAACTGTCTGCTCGCTTCCACTTCTAACCCTGCAGTACACCAAACCTTACGGGCCGTCCAGAGATCTCTGGACGGCCCATCTTTTTAGAGATGCGGCCCGATTGCCCGGCTGAGGAATCCGGCAAAGGCATGCCATGGAGGGGTCATGCCAATGGGAACAGCAAGAGCAACGGACGCGAAGACCAGAGGCGCGGCCCACATCGTGGAGCGGTGGATACGCCGGATCGAGATGAGCTCGTAGACGATGAGAAGAAGCAGCAACACACCGATACCTGTGACGGCTCCGGCGGCGGGGGGAAGCCCAATGCGGCCCCAGGGAAAGCGGCCAAACGCGGCACCACAGAGTCCTACGGTCGCAATCAAAATCAATCGTTTATGCGCATCTGGTCTGCGCCGGGCACGCCATGAGGCATAGATCACAACGGTGAATCCGGCAATGCCGACTAGTGGAATCGCAGAGGAGACGAAGGGATCCAAGGGGCCGATCTGCACTCCTCGATGAAGCGCATCGATGGCGGCGATCACCCCAAGTACGATCATGATCGGCGGAAGGCAGAAGGCGATAATCCCCAAAGACCTGTGCCACTTCACGCGACGTGCGGAGATGAGGGCGGCCTGCACGACGAAGAGCAGCATCCAGAGGGTGAAGACCGCGCCATGAAAATGAAGGATCGGGCTGGGGAGCGGCGCGCGCATCATGCCCGCACGGAAGTAAGTCGGCGAGAAGCCGATAAAGACACAGACGCAGAGCAGAATGGACATTCCGCTGTAAAAGATCCGTTCCAGCATTTTATTGACCGGTCTGTAGTGAGGTTGCCGGCGGGATGAAGGCACAAAAACGGCATCGGTTGCCATGTCTTCTCCGATTATGGGATTGGTGTGCGGGCCCTTGGAAATGAATTTCTCGGAATGCGTGGAAGATATCACGCCGTGGAAGACGTTCACAAAGGTAATTTGACAGAAAATCGCGGGCCTCCCGTCCCCCCCTTCCTAGCGAATAATCTTGACTAGGCTGAGACGAAAAAGCCACTCCAGGAGCAAAATGCCAACAATCAATCGTCGAAGACTTCTGAGCGGTTCCGCAGCTACCGGTGCCAGCCTCATAGCCGCCTCGTCCGGTCTGGGTGCCGTAAGCAAGCTGTTGGAACCATCTCAGCGTCCGCTCCAACTCAAGGGCAATCGCTTTGTGACCTTCTGCATCATGATCAGGACCACGCCCTGGGAGGTTTCGCGCGATGTGAAGTTGATGGCGCGCGATGAGTCGACGTGGCACACGCTGGATGGCGTGCGGTCGATGCGTGAGGCATTCGCTCGGTCCAACCCGGATGGCCGTCTTACCTGGGGTTTCACGCTGAACGCTCTGGAAGACAAGCGAACGAACTTCCGCCAGATCAGGGACTATGCGGTGGAGTGTCATCAGAAATTCGGAGATGAGGTCTCGTACTTCCCCGGATATTTTCCCGCTATGTATCTGCCGCGCGAACGGGTGAATCGAGAGATGACGGAGGCGATTCAGATCATCTCGGAGTTTGTCGGGCAGGGGTATCGTCCACAGGCGATCATGGGCGGTTTCCTCTCTGCAAACAACCTGGCGTATCTGGCAGAGAAGGAAAATATCCATACGGCGCATGCGGTGATCTGGAGTCAGCATGCGATCGATGGTGGAGGAGCGGACGGGTCGCCTTCTTACCCTTTCTATCCCTCTGCAGAACACTTCTGTAAACCAGCGCAGGGTGCATTGGACTTCATCGACTGCGTCAACCTGGACGGCTGGACAATGGACTTTCTCTGCGCACGCAGGAGCGGTGCGCTGGATCACGAGATCACCGGATACAACAGCCGCCGTGGTGTTGGACCGATTGAAACCTACGTGGGATGGGGTCTCGATCTTGGACATCGTGAGGTGATGCACACACAATCCATCCACTTCGACGAAGGCTTCGTACGCAACCAGTACGGTTGGGTGACGAACATCTGGGAGGCCCAGATGGTGCATGAGTTTGGGAAGGACCTCATCTGCTCCGCGCTAGAGCGTTGGGTCACCGATACAAAGAAGCGATGGCCCGAGGTTCACTTCGTCAGCTTCGGAGAGTTCGGATCGATCTGGCGAGCGCAGCACAAGACAAATGAAGACTGGAATTACAGCTTCCTCGAACGCGGATCCGGTCTGGGCGACTCCTATAACAACCTAGAGATCGAATGGTTCATGAACAAGAATCTGCGTTTAGCTCTTCTGCGCGACTGGCACCAGAACACGCCGAAGAAGGTCATCGACTTTACGCGGTACGATCTTCCTGCGCACGAACCGGCAGATCCTAGTCCGGCGCATCCGGCGAAGGCCTGGGATCTGATGAATCGGATCAACCAGAAGGGACTTCGACCGCAGGACTCCCCGGTGCTGCTGAGCGAGTTGAATCAGGAAGACCGCGATTTTATCTTCGCCTCGTTACCGCAATTGAAGGCCTAGTAAGATAATGACATCTGAGAGGCGTGCTAACCTCCAACCACCGCATGCCTAAGTTGATCTCTACGACCACTCCTCCCATACACCCCCCGCTCGCTACGGGCCCGCCAGGCGAACTTCCGCGCGTACTTAACGTATGGCATGCGACTGCCATGGTCGTTGGCATCATCATCGGCTCCGGCATCTTCCTTGTACCACGCGAGATGATGGCCGCCGTCGGCTCTTCTACTATGGTCTATGCCGTCTGGATCCTCGGCGGCCTGCTTTCGCTCTTCGGAGCGATGACCTACGCGGAGATCGCCGCCGCGCGGCCACACTACGGCGGCGAGTTCGCCTTTCTTCGCGAAGCCTACGGCGACCTCACTGGCTTCCTCTACATGTGGACGAACTTCATCGTCTCCAAGCCCGCTTCACTTGCATCCATCGTTGCCGGACTTACGCGCACGCTGGCGACCTTCGCCATCTTCAGCTTTTTTAATGATCCGGCTTTTCTCCACCTCACGTGGGGGACAGTCGTCGCTATCGGTGCAATGTGGGCTGTCACCCTGCTCGACATCGTGGGCACACGCAAAGCAGGAGACGTGCAGGTGGCTCTCACCTGGCTCAAGATCCTTCTGATCGTCACCATCGCGGGAGTCTGTTTCGTCGCCGCAGGTCCACTTGGTCACTGGCACAACTTCTCGACTCTTTACACCGGCGCGACCGGCGGATTTTCGGGCTTCATGATCGCTCTGATCGCCGCGCTGTGGGCCTATGACGGGTGGTCGGATGTGGCGGCAGTCGCAGGAGAGGTCCGCAACCCTCAGCGAAATCTTCCTCTGGCTCTCGTCGGTGGAGTTGCACTCGTTGGTGCGCTTTACATGCTCACCAATGCAGCGATTCAATATGTCCTGCCCGCAGCCTCACTCGCCGCCGCAGACCGTCCCGCTGCCGATGCCCTCCGCCTGATCGTCGGTCCATGGGGGGCAGGTCTCGTCTCCATTGGCATGGCCGTAAGCATCACGGCCACGTTGGTCGGCTCTTCGCTCTCGGGCGCGCGCGTCCCCTTCGCCGCGGCGCGGAACGGCCTCTTCTTCCCTTCTATCGCACGCGTCAATCAGCGATTTCAGACACCCGCGAACGCGCTCGTGCTTCAAGCGACTCTCGCAACGCTTCTCTTGTTTATGATCGGAAAATTCCAGGCGCTCTTTTCGCTGGCCATTTTCTCGGAGTGGGTCTTCTACGGTCTCGCCGCCAGCACCGTTTTCGTCTTCCGAAAACGAGACACTACACCCCGACCGTATAGCGTCACCGGCTACCCCGTCGTCCCGGTGATCTTCATCCTGTCGGCCGTGGTGCTTGTCGTCTTTTCGTTCAAAGCCGAACCAAGGAACTCCCTCTTCGGAACGCTGGCGATCCTGGCGGGAGTTCCTGTCTTCCTGTGGTTCAAACGGTCTGCTTCAACTGCCAGAGACTAGTTTTCAAATTCAGGACCACGCGCGGCGCTCGATCACACGCTCGTAGACTTCGACGTAAACCTTCGCGCTGCCTTCCCAGTCATGGTTTTCCGCCATGCCGCGACGCATCATTCCCTCCCACTGTTCCTTGTTGCGGAAGGTAGCAAGGGCGCGTTTGATTGCGTCTAAGAAGTCCCACGCGTTGTATCCCCAGAACTTGAAGCCGTTCCCACTACCGTCGTGCTGCTCGTCGATGGTGTCTTCCAGTCCTCCCGTGGCTCGGACTACCGGCACGGTGCCGTACTTCAACGAGTAGATCTGGTTCAAACCGCACGGTTCGTAGCGTGATGGCATCAGAAAGATATCCGCGCCCGCTTCGATCTTGTGCGCGACGACGTTGTCGTACTTGATCTGTACACGCACCTTGTCGGGATACCGCTCTGCAAGCTCTGAAAACAAGCGCTCATAATACTCCTCGCCGTTGCCTAAAACAACGAGGGCGATGTCTTCTTTTACCAGTGCATCGGCGATCTGTGCGACGAAGTCGAGACCCTTCTGCGTGGCCAGACGCGAGACGATGCCGAGCACCGGCGTCTCATCGCTTACATGATCGAGGCCAAAGGCGTGCAGCAGATCGCGACGGCATGCCTTCTTTCCGGAGAGATCTTCCGGCGTGTAATGCGCCGCGATATTGCGATCCACGGCCGGGTCCCATTCGGCGTAGTCCACACCGTTCAGAATGCCGAAGAGGTCGCCGCTTCGTTGGCGAAAAGTGTCCTCCAGACCATTGCCGAACTCAGAGGTCTGGATCTCCTTCGCATACGTCTGGCTGACAGTTGTAAGGGCATCGGAATAGACGGCACCGCCCTTGAGGAAGTTCAGCGTATCGTTCTGTTCCAGCTTGGTAAAGGTGAACATGTCCCACGGCAGCAGAAGCGTCTCGATGGTCTTTGGCGGAAACCAGCCCTGGTAGCCGGCGTTATGAATCGTCAGCACACTAGGCACCTTGCGCAGAACGGGATCGAAATAATAGACGGAACGAAGAAGCACGCTGACCATCGCTGTCTGCCAGTCATGTACATGAAAAATATCCGGCACACCGAAGATCTTCGTCGCCTCGATCACGGCGCGGCTGAAGCAACCAAATCGCTCCCCGTTGTCAGGATAATCGCCGGAGGGTGTGGCGTAGAGACTCTCGCGATCGAAGAGCTCCGGAATATCCACAAAGTAGACCTGTGCTCCGTTGTGTTCCCCGGCATCCAGGATCCGGGCGAAGCGGTTGTACGTCGGAAATGGAATCGTAAGGCTTGGGATCTTGGCTGGAAGGTTTGGCATGACGCGCGCCACCTGCCGATAATAAGGAATGTACGTTGTCACGCGGTGTCCCAGCTTCTTCAACTCTGCGGGCAGAGCGCCCACCACGTCCGCCAATCCACCCGTCTTTGCAAACGGTACACACTCTGAAGCCGCAAACACTACATGCATCGAAATCTCCCTGCCCTGCCAAACCGTTAGTCTATATAGCTATGGATGCTAATACTTCGTACATAGTCGCACTCGGGATGCGATAGCCTTGGGCCAGCCACGTAAGCCCAAACTCGGGCAGAATTTTCTCACCGACGATGGAGCACGTCATCGCATCGCCGATGCGCTCGGCGATGTCTCCCAACGAACGATTCTTGAGATCGGGCCAGGCCACGGATCCATCACCAGTATTCTCGCCGAACGCGCCAAAAAGTTGATATGCATTGAACTCGACCGCTCGCTCGCACCAGAGCTGCGCTTTAAATTTCGGAATCATCCCAATGTGGAAATCATAGAAGCAGATGTTCTCCAAACGGATTTTGCGGCTCTTCTTGGAGAAGACGAGATTGCGGACCTCGTCGGCAATCTTCCGTACTACATCACCTCCGACATTCTTCTGCACCTTTACGCGCAGAGCGAGCGCCTGCGGGTCGCCGTGGTCATGATGCAGCGCGAGGTAGCGGACCGTATCTCCGCGTCGCCCGGAACGCGAGACTTTGGCCTGCTCTCGGCTACGTCCCAGATGTATGCGGACGTTGAAAATCTTTTCACCCTTCCGCCCGAGGCTTTTTCGCCGCCGCCGGATGTCCATTCGTCCGTCCTGCGGCTGAACTTCGCTCCACGCTTTGCGGAGTTGCACGTGGAAGCCAAACCCTTCGATGCATTCCTGAAGATGTGTTTTCAGCAGAAACGCAAGACCCTCTCCAATAATCTGCGCGCCGGTGGCATTTCGCCTGAGCGCATCGCCGCAGCGTGCGCGCAGGCAGACGTATCGCCGACCGTGCGCGCCGAAGCGATGACACTGGAGGCTCTCGCCAGCATGCACCGAGAACTCCGTATGTAGAGGCTCCTACCTTCTTGGAGAGGCAGGAGCTGGAGCGGCCCGTGGGGCAGGCGGCGGCGGTGCAGCCCGTGGAGCGGGAGGGGTCCAGTTCGGGCGAAAGTTTGGCTGCGACTGCGCCGGACGAGGCTGGGTAGGCTGGAACGCCGGTCGCTGCGGAGATGCCTGCACCGGCGCTGCGGGCGCTGGACGCATCGGTACGGCAGGTTGAGGCCGCACGTTGGGCACAGCAGCTGGCGCTGGCGGGCGCGAGACCCCAGTCGGATTCCCGTTGGGCCGAATCTGCTGAGGCGCGGCTGTTCCCTGGGGATTGGTAGCGGGCAGATGATGGTTCTGCGGCCCAAGCCAGTTTGTCCGCGTCGCCGGAGAGGCATCCGTGGCGGGCGCCGCAGGGTTCGGCTCATGCCCACGCGTGAAGCCTCCGGGGCCCTTCCAGTCAGGCCGTGACGTTCCGGGCGCAGGCTGCGGTATGCCACTTCTCGGACGAACGGCTGCGCCGGGAACGGTCGAAGCTCCCGGTGCACCACCTATAGAACGCCAGCCCGCTCCAGGAACGATCACCGCATTCGGCTGCGTCGGAGGGATGCCCATGGAGGGCCGCTGAGTGGCGGGGTCCACCGGGAAGTCCCGCCGTAGGCCAGCGCCGACGGCGCTTCCCCTTCCACCCTGGGTAGCTCCACCCAGACGGCGCAGAGGCGTTACTGGGCGACCGTTGAAGATTGCAGTCCGACCGTTTTCACGCACGCGTTCCGAGCCTGAAGCAAAGCCATTCCGGATAGGAACGATAGGCTTCGGACGGAACTGCTCACCAGGACGTGGTCTGAGACCCTTAATGGGACCGATGATAGGACGAACCGGCAGACGGTAACCCGGCGGGGAGCGGCGTATCCGCAGGCCCGCATTGCCGTAACCGCCGTATCCCCAGCCTGCGCCAAAGGTATTGCAGCCCGTCGCCTGCCAGCCCCAGCCAAAGCCGTTCCAATAGTTCCAGTTTCCGCAACGGAAGGGCGTCCATCCCCACGCGTACGACGAGGCCCAGACATATCCGGTTGGGTAGTAGACCCAGCTACCATTGCCGTAGGGGTCGAATCCTGAGGCATCAGCCCCTGTGGGCTGCCACACACGGCCTTCGCCAGGAAGGTCATACCAGTTGCCGTACGCATCAAGGTCCGACCAGCCATAGCCCTGGTTGCCCTCCAGGGAGTCGCGTGCGTCTGTGCGCAGGTTGGCTTCATTCAGAGCATCCTGATCGCGATCTTCGTTCCAATGGTCCCAGGTCTGCTCCGGAACACCCTGTGAAAGGTAGTAGCGAGTATTGTCTGCCTCGTCTCCACGAAGCGTCTCGCCTCCTTTCAGGACTGCGGAAAAGCCTCCCTGCCGTGCCACCGAGACGGAACCCTGAAGCACACTGATCTCGGCCGGAAGCGTATCCATGGCAACACGGAAGACGGAGTTTTCCTGCGGCGCAATCTGCTCCCCCGCGGCGTCTATGAGATAGCTGGAAGTTCCCGAGGCGCGTGTTTCAAAATAAAGGAGGCCCGTAAGAGGCTGGAGCTGGGTCGACATGTGGTTCGAGCTATCGAAGTCCAGCGCGTTCAAAGAGATGGAGCTATTAGGCGTCAAGCGTGCCACGCTGCCATCTTCAAACTCGATCTCCACCTGGCCGTCGTCACCGGTGGCGATACGCTGCCCGGCAACCGCAGGCATATTCAACTGCACGGCAAAGCTCTGGCCATTTCCATCCACGGTCACAGAACCGTGGATAAAGCTGATGCGGGCCGTGCGAACGGGAGGTCCGTCCTGGGTCTGCTGGTCGTCCTGAGAGAACAAAGGAAGCGCCAAGGCGAGTGTGAGCGGCAGAAACCAGAGATTTTTCATAGAACGCATACGACACTCCTCATGCGCGCTTTGCCCGAAGAATCGGAAGAAACGCCAGTCGCTTATCTTAGACCCACAATTCAAAAGAAAGACACGCGAACAAGGAGCCTAGTTCGATGCCAGTTCCAGCAGATGAACGGCCTTTGCGCGGACGCGGTCCAGGACCTGCGGATCCGATGCGACGGAACGCAGCGTCTCCGCGATGGACTGCAGCTCCAGGGCATTCCCCTCGGCGGCTGCCTTGGAGAGGTTGATCATTTCCTTGTCCAGGCCCAGCCGATCGTAGCGATGCAGACGTGCCAGCTCCGCGCCGCTCTCCTGGGTAAAAGCAATCGCCTGTCCTATGTCCGCAATCTGAAGCAGGGGTTTGTTATCGCTGTAGTTGAAGACGCACGTTGCCGAGATACCATCCGCAGTGAAGGAAAGGGTCTTCATGCCCATATTGGCAAGATTCTTCGCCTTCGTCTCGCACGGCTGCATGGCATGGGAGGAACGAAGTAGTGCCTCCAGCCTGGTAGACGTCGCCGCAGACATGGTGAAGGTGGACGCGGGCGCTGGCAGGGCGTCTGCCCGGCGGGCAGAGAAGACGGTGGTTCCATCTGCGGCGCGCGCTATCTTCCACCACGGCAGAGTTAGGCCGGGCCTGTCGAACTCCATCGACCACGCAAATCCAGAAAAGGGCGATGCGCCGACAGGGACACTCTTCGAGAGGATAGGAACTGCCAGAAGGCAAAGGAGGACAAGACGCTTCATCGACCGCCCTGGAGCAGAAGCGTCTGCGCTGTGTGAATGTGGCAGATGGCGATGGCGAGCGCATCGGCGGCGTCTGCAGGCTCTGGGGCCTTTTCCAGATCGAGGAGACGGGCAACCATGAACTGCACCTGTTCTTTCGCAGCGAGGCCGTAGCCTACGACGGCGGATTTGATGGAGAGGGGGGCATACTCGGCCACATGCAGACCGCAGCTTGCCGCAGCCAGCATAGCGACTCCGCGAACCTGGCCGAGCTTGAGGGCGGATTTGGCGTTGGCCGCGAAGAAGACATCTTCGATAGCTACGATTCCCGCTTCATACGCAAGCATCAGCCCCGTCAGATCGACGTAGACCTGTTGCAGACGCTCCGGGGTCTTGTCTTTCTTATTGAGCTTGATGGCTCCTGCGGCGATGGGCACAAGGCGCTGCCGGTTGCCGGAATCGTCGACTTCGACGACTCCCCAGCCGGTGTACTCCGTTCCACAATCGATGCCGAAGACGCGCATAAGGTGAGTCTACGGAGTTCTATCGCGGAGCGGTATAGCGAAAGATGCTCTTCCAGTGAAATTGGGTGGAGAGAAGCAGATCTCTCCGCTGCGCGACGGTGAAGCTGTCGCTCCGGTCGAGATGACGGGCACGTGTATGCGGGTTGTGAAATATGACGGTAGCGGTGCGAATGGAGGTTAGCGCGAGATTCCGTCCAGGGGGGAGCTTGCGGTGGCGTAGAGCTTGCGCGGCATACGTCCGGCCAGAAAGGCTTCGCGCCCGGCGATGACTGCGTGCTTCATGGCAGAGGCCATACGCACAGGATCCGTCGCCGCCGCTACCGCCGAGTTGACGAGCACGGCGTCATAGCCAAGCTCCATGGCGATCGCAGCATCCGAAGCCGTACCGATACCGGCGTCGAGGATGAGTGGAACTTCTGTGATGAGCTCTCGCAGGATACGCAGGTTTGCCATGTTCTGCAGACCCAGACCGGAGCCTATGGGAGATCCCAAGGGCATCACCGCAGAAGCACCAGCATCGATAAGACGTTTTGCAAACACAATGTCATCAGTAGTATATGGAAGAACCTTAAATCCCTCCTTCACTAGGACCTGGGTTGCTGTTAACGTTCCTGCCACATCTGGATAGAGGGTTCTCTGATCTCCGATGACCTCGATCTTCACCCAGTCCGAAAGGCCGACCTCACGGCCGAGGCGCGCAGCACGAATGGCTTCTTCTCCGGTGTAACAACCGGCAGTGTTGGGAAGGAGAAAGTATTTTGCCGGATCGATGAAGTCGAGGAGCGAATCCTTGGTGCGGTCGAGTTCTACGCGACGAACGGCCACGGTGACCATCTCTGCGCCGCTGCCTTCGATGGCGGCTTTGGTTTCGGGACCATCCTTGTACTTGCCTGTTCCTACGATGAGACGAGATTGGAAGGTGCGACCAGCGATGACAAGGGGTTCGACGAGAGATTCCATAAGCTCCATTTTATCGTGGCAAAAAGAGAGACGGCCCACGCCGGAAGGGTGAGGGCCGTCTGTCGGTGAACTGTGGAGATTGACCTGAGGCGTCCCCCTCTTGCGGGCGGCCTCGGCGGAGTCGAATAGCGATGATGGAGCTACTTCTGACCTGCCAGGACTGGAGCGGAACGCTCTAGGCCTCAGTCACCTCACGTACTGTAGAACACAAGTTACTGTCAGATTTCATAGGCTTGGATCATCCTCCTTTCCCGTGTAAGAAAGACATTACGCCGGGGCTGAAAGTGGGTCAAGGTATGGCGTTGGCATGGCGTATTCTGCCGCAAGTGGCATCCCCAAAGTCAGGATGGCGCATCACAAGCGGTGCACTCTAAAGACTTCTCCTTTAAAGGATTTCTGCCATGAAACCAGCAACTATCATAGGAATTCTGCTCATCATGCTCGGCATCGTAGGATTTGCGTTGGGTGGAGTAACATTTACCCACCAGAAAAAAGATGTGGACGCGGGTCCGATTCAGATCAGCCATGAATCGAGGAAGACTGTGCCCATAAACCCGATCCTCTCTGGTATCTCCCTGGTCGCCGGGATTGGCCTGGTAGTTGTAGGTTCACGCGGTAGATAGCTTTTCGAGCGCCCGCCTCCCTGCCGAGGGACGCGGGCGTTTGTGGGTTCGGAACATGTTCGTAGACAATAGATTTACCGCATGCGATTCCTGTCCCTGATCCTGTTGCTGTCCGGAGGCCTTTTAGCGGCCCAGGACTCGTCAACGCCGTCCGAGAGGACGCCGAAGTCGTCTGTCACGATGTTTCCCCACTCAGACAGCTCGCGGCTCTACGCCGCCGGTCAGGCGAATATCATCTTCCAGGCGCATCCCCCGTTCCACTCGCCTTATGAATCCGTTAACAGCTTTGTCGGACGCGGGGAATACAAGACTTCTCTGGTCGGGACACTTTACCTGGCAATGCAGCTCAATAAAAGTCCGCGCTTCAATACGGACCTGATCGTGAACTTCGAAAGCGCGGGTGGACGCGGTCTCTCGCAGGCTCTGGGACTGGCCGGATTCACAAATCTGGACGTGGTGCGAAATCCGTCGCTTGGGTCGAAGCCCTACTTGGCGCGACTCTCGCTGCACCAGACGATCGGACTTTCGGACAGACTAGTAGACAGCCCACGGACAGCGTTTTCTTTGCCGACCAAGATACCGGAGCGGCGGATCGAGATGCGACTGGGAAAGCTGAGTCTTCCGGATTTCTTCGATATCAACGCCGTCGGAAGCGACGCGCACCTGCAGTTTCAGAACTGGACCGTCGATAACAACGGTGCATGGGATTACGCAGCCGATACACGCGGCTACACGTACGCCGGGACGCTGGAGTATGACGACCACGATTTTTCGGCACGCTATGCTCTCGCGGCGATGCCCACCGTCGCCAACGGCATAGCGTATGACTGGGCCTTCCACCGTGCCAGCGGGCAGAACTTTGAACTGGAGTACAGGAAGGGCCTGTTCTCTCCGCTCTTCAAGGAAGATCGCAAGGGTGTGATCCGTGTGCTTGGTTTTGTGAATCATGCGCACATGAGTAGCTATCGCGAGGCGAACATCGCTTATCTGAACCGCACAGATGCTACGCCAGATGTGTCGAAGCACGCACATTTCGCTTCCGTGAAATATGGGTTGGGCCTGAACCTGGAGCAGCAGGTGACGGAAAACCTCCGCAGCTTCATGCGTTTTGGATGGAACGAAGGGCAGAATGAGTCGTTCGCCTATACGGAGGTGGATCAGACGGTAGTCTTCGGTGGCGATTACGCAATGGCATCCCACGGCCGGCCGAATGACAAGATTGGTCTGGCCTTTGCTTCGAACGCCATCAAGAAAGACCATCAGACGTACCTGCAGCTGGGTGGACGTGGCTTTCTGTTGGGCGATGGAACCCTGCGCTACGGGCGCGAAGATATTCTGGAGGCGTACTACAACACCCACACGTGGCGTGGGGTGTTCTTTGCCTTTGGGTCGCAGGGGATCTTTCATCCTGGATACAACACGGATCGTGGCCCGATCTGGGTACCTGCGGTACGGGCGCACGTCGATTTCTAATACCTGCGCAATGTCAGACGGGGACAGATCAAGGATCTGTCCCCGTTTCTGCCATGATTCGTGCGAAATGTTATTTCAATGGGCTGGCGTCGATCTGCTGGATGGTGAACTGCGCGAAGAGTTGGCTGAGATGAGTTGTTGGATGAACCGAGTCCGCAAACATGAAGTTTTGAGCCGCATTTGGCGCAGTCAGAGTCTTCGGTGAGCAGAAGAGGGAGTCAGAGAAGGCCGAAGGATTATCTAAGTGAAATTGCGTGGCCCTTGCGATCTCAGCCTGAGCATCGCAGGCAGTTCCTGTATTCGATACCTGGAACCCTAGCTCTTTGAAATTCTTCACGGTATTCTCCACGAAAGTAAACAGGTCGATCAGGATCACCTGATTGAGTAAACCTTGTTGTTGAAGAGTTCCCTGCAGAGTTGCATTGAAGAGCTGGGAAATTTGCGTGAGAGTCGCGCCCTGATCCGCAGTGGCCAAACCGTCCGGGGTCACTCCTAGGTCGGGCATATCCAGAAGCACAATGCGCGTAGCTCCGTTCGCTCTCAGAGTTTGTACAAGATTCGCCAAGTCGATAGCAGCCTGCGTGATGGCGGCGACGGCAGCCTGTTGCGCCGCAGCGGTGCCTGCGGTCTGGGCTGTCTCAAGGTTCACCAGGATATCGTTCGGGCCTCCTTGCAGAAAGACGATCTGGTTGGAGGTAAATCTCTTATGTACTTTCAGATAGGTCTGGATTTGTTCAGCCACGGGAACGGTCGTCGCCAAAGCAAAGTCTGCGTGTCGCGTGCCCTCTGCCGCATGGTTAACTCCCGGCTGTAGTGTCACGCGGGAACCGCCCTGTCCATAGCAGAGCCCGGTGGTTGGAATCAGGGGGATACCGAAGCCTCCGAGCTCCGCTGGTTCAAGAGAGCTTCCATAGTGCTCAGCGACAAGCTGAGGGAAGATTTTAGTCGGATTCGTAGAAAACTTGCCGCCTCCAAAAAAGATTGTGGCAAAGGGAGAATAGGTGCCGCAGTCCAACAGGCTATCGCCGAAGGCCACGAACTGGATTCTGGTATGTTGATCAGCATCCTCTGAGATGGCTTTGGATTGGGCCGCATGTAGAGGTTCCAAACTGAACATGGCGATGGTTGCGATCGAAAGCAGGCGCATAAGGCCGTTGAGCATGCTGCCCGGTCTCGAGCGCAGTCCAGAACTACTCGGATTTTTCTGGGAATTCATACATCTCTCCTGAAGGATGTAAACATCGCTCCGACGAAATGAACCCTCCAGCAACTCTTTATTCCAAAAGGACGTCACTATACTTTTCCTTGTGGCGACTTTCTTTCTGGTCTCGGCGTTTCTCTTTGGTATGTTGCTGGGTTCTTTTCTCAATGTCTGTATTGCCCGGCTGCCCCGGCATGAGTCGATTGTTTCGCCTCGTTCGCGCTGCGGAAGCTGCGGCCACACGATCCGCTGGTACGACAATGTTCCTCTACTGAGTTACGTAATTCTCAAGGCAAAGTGTCGCGACTGCGGCAGCCGGATCTCTCTGGTTCACCCGGCGGTCGAGCTGGCAACGGGAGTATGGTTTGCCGTGGCAGTCTATCTAGGCGCGGGGGCGTTGCAGATTGCTACACTTTGGGCGGCGGGCTTCCTTTTGATCGGGCTGGCGGTGATGGACTGGCAGACGCAACTGCTGCCGGACGGGTTCACCCTGACCGGAATTTTGCTGGGCATGATGCTCGTCTGCACGCGAACCATCTTCCTCGGGCCACATGAGGGGGATGTTCTGCTGGCCAAGCACCATATCGAACTGCGTGCGCCCGGTGCGACGCATGATGGCGGGAACATCTTCCTTACCGGATCAGAGAGTCTCATCTACGGTCGACTGGCGGCGATCGCGGGGGCATTTCTCCTGCTCTTTGCCATTCGCGCGCTCTATAAGCTGGTGCGGAAGCGAGACGGTATGGGGCTGGGGGATGCGAAGCTGCTGGCGATGATTGCGGCTTTCCTGGGGTTTGCGCCTGCTCTCTTTGCCCTCTTCGTCGGGGTCTGTACAGCGACTCTTTACGCCATAGGGCTGCTCCTGCAAAGCAAGGCAAGCCGGGCCACGCGGCTTCCTTTTGGGAGTTTCCTGGCTTTGGGCGGCATGGTGAGCGCGCTGTATGGGCACGCCGTTGTGGCTTGGTACACTTCTCTCTTCCGATAAGAAGTCTTTTACTCTTTACTCTGTTCTCCACTAGGCTCTTTGCGCAGCCTCCGAAAGGGAAAACGATGCACGCCACAGGAAGTTTTGAGGTCAAGCTGACACCCCAGCAGTCTACTTCGGAGACAACGCCGGACCCGACGCGCGGGCGGATGTCCATCGACAAGCACTTCCACGGTGTGCTGGAGGGTACCTCTCTTGGCGAGATGCTGACGGGCGGAAATCCCGCCGCAGGCTCCGCCGGATATGTCGCCATTGAGCGAGTGACCGGAACACTGGACGGAAAGACGGGCGGTTTTCTGCTGCAGCACTCGGCGACGATGCATGCGGGTGAGTTTTCGCTCGCGATCACGGTGATTCCTGGTTCGGGAACGGGGGATCTCGTCGGCCTTGCCGGATCGATGAACATCATTATGGACGGCGGGAAACATAACTATACCTTCGACTACACGCTGCCATAGCGGCCAAGGTCTTCGAGGTCGAAAATGGCTAAATCATGCCGGAACTACGGCGCATCCAAGTTGATGAGCGGCCGTTTCTTGACACTGACTTGATACGAACTAAAATCAGACGTGAGGCGTCAATTCCGGTGCCTCATCAGCCGATAGCAAGGACCCGATGCAGAGCTACCCCTACCTCTGGAACTATCTTCCGCTTGTGATGCAGGTGCTTGTGGCCGTTGGCCTTGCAGGCGCATTCGTGGCGATCAGCTTCGTCATTGGCAAGCACAAGCGAAACAAGACCAAGCTCGGAGCCTACGAGTGCGGCATGGATCCCGTGGGTGATGCGCGCGGACGTTTTTCCGTGCGATTCTATATGGTGGCAATGCTCTTCATCCTGTTCGACGTAGAAGCGGTCTTTATGCTCCCTTGGGCAGTGATTTTTCGCAGACTTCCGGCGATTACCGGCCAGCGGTTCTTTGGTTTCTGGGAGATGCTTGTTTATCTCGGATTTGTGGCTGTGGGCTTGTTCTACGTTTGGAAGAAGGGCATTCTGGACTGGGCGGAAGACCGGGGTGACCTCTAATGGCTGAACCTCTTTTGACTCTCGACGCGGTGCGCGAGGGCATGCCTGCCAATCCGGCTTTTGTGGCTGTGAGCGCGATGGCAACCAAGGCGAAGTTCGATCGTAATGAACTGACGATCACCGTTCCACGCGAGAAGATCGTAGCTGCATGCAAGGCCGTCCAGGCCGCGGGCTACAACTTTTTTGAAACCGTCACTGCGGTGGACTGGTATCCGAACGAGCCGCGTTTTGTGCTGGCGTACCACGTTCTTTCAATGACATTGAAAGAACGTATCCGTCTCGCGGTTGAAATATCCGGAGAAAATCCTTCGGTGGACACGATTACACCGGTCTGGCCGTCTGCCAACTTCTATGAGCGCGAAGTCTATGACCTCTTCGGCATTCACTTTGCCGGTCACCCTAACCTGACTCGCATCATGATGCCGCTGGACTGGGAAGGTCATCCGCTCCGCAAGGACTACCCTGTGGAGGGATATCGCTAATGGCAGTCCTGGAAAATCCCTTTGATGCACAGGTCCTGAAGTCTCGCGATCCGCAGAGCCCTTCTCTGGAGGACGTGGCTGCGGACTCCGCACGTAATAACCAGGACCCTGCTGGAGACCAGACGATGGTCCTGAATATGGGACCGCAGCATCCTTCGACGCATGGCGTCTTGCGCCTGCTGCTGGAGATCGATGGCGAAGCTGTGATCTCCTGTTCTCCGGACATCGGCTATCTGCACACGGGTATTGAGAAGACCTGCGAGGCGAAGTTCTACCAGCAGGTGGTTCCGCTGACGGATCGCATCGACTATCTCTGCCCGATGACAAACAACCTGGCCTATTGCCTGGCGGTCGAGAAGCTTTTGGAGCTTGAGATTCCGGAGCGCGCGCAGACGCTGCGCGTTCTGATGAATGAACTGACGCGCATCCAGTCCCATCTCGTATGGCTGGGAACGCACGCGATGGATATCGGCGCGCTGACCGTGTTTCTGTATTGCTTCCGCGAGCGCGAAGAGATTCTGCGCATCTTTGAAGCCATCTCTGGCCAGCGCATGATGACGAGCTACTTCCGCATCGGCGGCCTGAGCATGGAACCACCTATCGATTTCTGGGAGCGCACGCGCAAGTTCCTGAAGATCATGCCGGAGAAGATCAAGCAGTACGAAGATCTGCTCACAGGAAATCCGATCTGGTTTGGCCGTCTCAAGGGTGTTGGTTATCTCTCGCCCGAAGACGCCATTGCTCTGGGCGTGACTGGACCACCGCTTCGCGCTTCGGGCGTGGACTGGGATCTTCGCCGTGATATGCCCTACTCGGGCTACGAAAAGTATCAGTTCAAGGTGCCGGTTTCGACGGCTGGTGATGTGTGGGCTCGGTACGTGGTTCGCATGGAAGAGATGTACGAGTCGGTCAAGATCTGCGTACAGGCGATGGATCGTATGCCTGAGGGCCGCATTGTGGCGGACGCACCGAAGATCATTCTTCCAGACCGCGAGCAGATGAAGACGCAGATGGAATCCTTAATCCATCACTTCAAGATTGTGACCGAAGGCTTTGCCGTTCCAGCAGGTCAGGTATACCAGGCGGTGGAGTCTCCGCGTGGTGAGATGGGATATTACGTCGTCAGCGATGGTACGGCCAAGCCATATCGTGTGCATATGCGGAACCCGAGCTATGCGACACTCCAGGCGCTGGAGACGATGTGCAAAGGTAAGCTGCTGGCCGATGTTGTAGCTGTGATTGGGTCAATCGATATTGTGCTGGGCGAGATCGACCGGTAGTGGATGAGAAGTTACACCGCGAGATGTGGACCTCCTGGGCGTCTCTGCTTCGCAGCTATGCTGCAGCCCATGGCCTGAATAGTCCACAGCACGCGGTGGTGGAAGTTTCGGAAGAACGCATTACCGTACGGCACGGTTTGAAGTGGACTAGCTTCACTTCGGCATCGTACGAGAGCAGTGATGGAAGTACGGTTCCCTTCTCTCTGACGGAGAATGGCACCGCAGTCGTAGACGGGCTGGAAGATGAAATGGATTTAGCCGCCGAAAGGCTGGCACGGGAGATCATTGCAGCGTGAGTGCTATTGCCAACTCGATCTTTTCGCCGGAGACAGCGGCGCGCTTTGACCATCTGGTCACGATCTATCCTGTGCGCCGCTCTGCCCTGGTGCCGATGCTGCTCTATGCACAGGATGATATCGGCTATGTCTCGGATGCAGTAGTAGCGGAGATTGCGCAGCGACTCGACCTTCTGGAACTCGATGTACGCAGCGTTCTGTCGTACTACTCCATGCTGCGAACCAAGCCCGCGGGCAAGTACAACGTGCAGGTCTGCACTAACATCTCCTGCATGCTGGTGGGCGGATATGATCTTCTGGACCACTGCAAGGCCAAGCTCGGGATCGGCCACAAGGGTGTGACGGCTGACGGCCTGTTCTCGCTCGAAGAAGTGGAGTGCATTGGAGCCTGTTGCTGGGCACCGGCGATCCAGGTGAACTATGACTTCCACGAGAACATGACGAATATCAAGATGGACGCCATCCTGGAAGACTATGCCGCCGGACGCGGAAAGGACGTGAAGTAATGCCAGTCCTTGTTTCGCATCCTGATGAAGTAAGAATCCTTTCGCGCCGGTTTGGACAAGGCGCGGCAGAGATCGATAAGTACGTTGAACTGGACGGCTACAAGGCCGTGCAGAATGCCATCGCGAACGGCCCTGAATGGGTGATTACGGAGATGAAGGCGAGCGGCCTGCGCGGTCGCGGCGGTGCTGGGTTCCCGACGGGCCTGAAGTGGAGCTTTGTTCCCAAGGTTTCCGAGAAGCCGAAGTACGTCCTTGTAAACGGCGATGAGTCGGAGCCGGGAACCTGTAAAGATCACGTGATCTTTCTGCATGATCCGCATGCTGTGATCGAAGGCACGATGATCGCTGGCCTGGCGATCGGCGCAAAGATGGGCTTTATCTATCTGCGTGGAGAGTATCGCTATCTCCTGAAGATCGTGGAGAAGGCTGTAGCCGATGCGTACGCGAAGGGCTACCTTGGCAAAAATATCTTTGGCCATGAGGGTGTGGACTTCGACATTGTGACGCAGACGGGCGCGGGAGCGTACGAGGTCGGCGAAGAGTCGGCTCTGATGGAGTCGCTCGAAGGCAAGCGCGGTGTTCCTCGTATCAAGCCTCCCTTCCCTGCCATTGTTGGACTCTACGGCGGACCGACGGTGATCAACAATGCGGAGACGATTGCGTCCGCACCGCCGATTCTTCTGATGGGCGGCGAGGCGTATGCCAAGGTGGGCAGCGAACGCAATGGCGGCACGAGACTCTTTGGCATCTCCGGCCACGTGAACAAGCCGGGCGTCTACGAACTTCCGATGGGTTACTCGCTGCGCAAGGCGATCTATGAAGTAGCTGGCGGGATCAAGGGTGGACGTGCGCTGAAGGCGGTCGTTCCCGGTGGATCTTCCTGCCCGGTGCTACTGCCGGACGAGATCGATGTCGGTCTCGACTTCGACCAGATGGGCAAGGCCGGGACGATGCTTGGTTCGGGCGGCATTGTGGTGCTGGATGAGACGGTTTCCATCGTCGAATTTGCGATGCGCACGATGAAGTTTTACCAGCATGAATCCTGCGGTTGGTGCATTCCCTGCCGCGAAGGTACGGACTGGCTTCTGAAGACACTCACGCGCTTCTACGATGGCGGCGGCAACAAGAAAGACATCAACAACATTCAATACCTCGCCGAGAACATGATGGGCCGTACCTTCTGCCCGTTGGGCGATGCAGCGGCGATGCCGACGCTTGGGTTTATCAAGAAGTTCCGTCATGAGTTCGAGGAGTATCTCGAAGGCAAGCGCACGGAGAAGCAGTTCATCACAGTGCAGGACCTTGTTGGAGCTGGACACTAATGGCAGACGTAACACTGACAGTTGACGGCCAGAAGATCACCGCGCCGGCGGGGACCCTGCTGATTGATGCCTGCAAGAACGCCGGGATACAGATTCCTGCGTTCTGCTACTACCCCGGGCTTTCGCTGCAGGCGGCCTGCCGCATGTGCGTCGTCCGCATCGAGAAGGTACCGAAGCTCGCTACGGCCTGCACGACCACGGTCGCAGAAGGCATGGTCGTCCAGTCCGAGACACCGGAGATCGCGCAAGCGCGCAAAGCGACAATTCAGTTGCTGCTTGGGAATCATCCGCTCGACTGCCCCGTCTGCGATGCGGGCGGCGAGTGCGAACTGCAGGACATGACCTTCAAGTACGGCGCGGCGGAGAGCTTCTACACCGAGCCGAAGAATCACCGCGAAGAGCAGAAGTGGTCACCGACGGTTTACTTCGACCGTCCCCGCTGCATTCTCTGCTACCGCTGCGTACGTATGTGTGGCGAAGGTATGGATGTCTTTGCGCTGGGTATTCAGAACCGCGGATCGTCCGCCGTCATTGCACCGAATATCCCGATGACGCAGAGCGACAACGGCATGCAGGCGCTCGACTGCGAAGAGTGCGGCATGTGCATCGATGCCTGCCCCGTGGGCGCGTTGACTTCAGACAGCTATCGCTACAAGACCCGACCGTGGGAGATGAACCACGTCGCCACCGTCTGCACGCACTGCGGCGACGGTTGCAAGACGACACTCGGCGTCCGCTCAACGATGGACGGTGCGGAGATCATGCGCGGCGACAACCGCGACAAGAGCGGCATGAATAACGACTTCCTCTGCGCAAAGGGCCGGTATGGCTTCGACTTCGCCAACCGCGAAGACCGCATCACGCAGCCGCTGGTTCGCCAGGCCGATGGAACGCACAAGGCTGTCAGCTGGGAAGAAGCACTCACGCTGGTGGGCAGTAAGCTTCGTTCCATCCGCGACACAAAGGGCGGCCAGAGCATCGGCGTCATCGGATCGAACCGGATCACGAACGAGGAAGCCTACCTTCTTCAGAAGTTCGCCCGCTCCGTACTCGGAACGGCGAACATCGACCATCACCGCACAGCGGACTACGTTGCGTTCGCGGAAGCGCTGGCTGGGACAACGGACCGTATGGCCTCTCAGCGGGATGTTGTGAGTTCTCCCGCCGTGCTTCTGATCGGTGGCGATCCCACCAACGAAAATCCTCTGACGGCGTGGAACCTGCGCACCAATGTGCGTTTGAACAACGCGCGCGTCTATGTAGCGAATCACGAAGCGATCAAGCTGCGCCGACAGGCGAAGAGCTTCCTGCAGATCGCACCGTTTGGTTATGGTGCGTTGGCAAACTTCCTTTCGGGCGATGAGACGGCTTCCTCGTCGGTAGCGACGGATGCGGATTCGCTCAAGGGCTTCCGCGAGGCTGTTGCTGGGGAGGCTGCCCTTGTCGTCCTCATCGGCTCAGAGATGCGTGGTCAGGATCTGAAGACGTTGGTGGCTGCCCTGCCGAACGCCAAGTTCGCTCTGCTCTCCGACTACGTCAACTCGCACGGTGCTGCGGATATGGGTCTGCTACCCGATGTTCTTCCCGGCTACCAGCCGTGGGGTAAGCCCGGTAGCTTCGCCACTGAATACGGCGAGCGCTTCTCACAGATGCACGGACTGGATCTTCTGGCCATGTTCGATGCGGCGCAGGCCGGAAAGCTCGATGCGCTGTATATCGTCGGTGCAAATCCTGTAGCGCGCTATGCGGTTGACCGCGTTGCCCTGAAGAATACGTTCATCGTAGTGCACGAGATGTTCCTGACGGAGACGGCTCTGCTGGCCGATGTGATTCTGCCCGCAGCAAATCTCTACGAGAAGTCGGGTTCGGTCACGAATAGCTACGGTGATCTTCAGCTTGTTTCGAAAGCCGGTGATCGCGCCGGTGTTCGTTCCGACTTCGAACTCATCGTGCGCGTTGCCGACAAGATGGGCGCGGATGTGAAGAAGCTGGTTCCCTTCGGCAAGAATCCCGGTCTGCGTGCGGATCTCGGACAGACTCGCGGAGCGCAGTCCGGTGAGGCCGACCGTCACGCTGTCTGGCTCTCGGCGAACAACCTCGAACCGAAGCTTTCTCCTTTTGATCCCTTCGCCATTCTGGACGAGATCCAGCGCCTGGTACCGGGATATGATCTGCGTCGTCTGCAGCTTCTTTCCAGCAATGACCAGCATCTTTCCACCACTGCCCAGCCCGGGTCGCAGCTCGTGCAGATCGATACCACGCATCAGCGGCGCGATCTTGTGCTTCCGGCCAAGGATACGTTGTTTACCTCGGGCACGCTGGGCCTCTATTCCCCGAAGCTCACTGAACTTGCTGGGCGTTATAGCAAGATGACCCACGAACACACACAAACGGCTGCCGACTAATGACTTCCATTAAGGACAACGAGACCGAGTGAACCACCTGACGCCATTCCAGATCTACTTCCTGATTACCTTGCTGAAGCTGGTCGTCGTGCTCGTCCTGACCCTGACGGCGGTAGCCTATACCGTTCTGCTGGAGCGCAAGGTGCTGGGCCGCATTCAGAATCGGTGGGGACCTTCGCGTGTGGGACCGTTCGGCCTTCTACAGCCACTTGCGGACGGTATCAAGCTCTTCCTTAAAGAAGACCTGATGCCGCTTGCGGTCGAGCGTCCGCTCTTCGTCCTCGCGCCCGTGATTGCCCTGGGTTGCGCGTTGATCTCGATCGCGGTCGTTCCCTTCGGTGCGCTCACAACGGTTAAGGGCGTCGATATCTTCCAGGTCTCCGATATCAACATTGGCCTGCTCGTCGTTTTGGGCATCACGTCCATCGGCGTCTACGGAATTGCGCTTTCCGGTTGGAGCTCGAACAACAAATACTCGCTGCTCGGTTCACTGCGCGCTACGGCGCAGATGATCAGCTATGAGCTGGCGCTTGGACTTTCGCTGGTGGGCTGCGTGATGCGTTCGCAGTCGCTGCGTCTGCGCGATATCGTGGATTCGCAATCGGCGCACGGCATGCGCTCCTGGAACGTCATCGGTGGCCTGCAGATCGTCGGGTTCTTCATTTACCTGATGGCGGCGTATGCAGAGACGAATCGCGCTCCCTTCGATCTACCGGAAGCGGAATCTGAACTGGTTGCGGGATACCATACGGAGTATTCGTCCATGAAGTTTGCGATGTTCTTCATGGCCGAATACGCCAACATGATCACCGTTGCGTGTGTGGCAACGCTGCTCTTCTTTGGCGGCGCAGGTTCTTTCTTTGGGCATATCTTCGATAATTTCGGCGGGCCCGTGATCAACATGATCATGCCGATCTTCTGGTTTGTCTTCAAAGTCCTTTGTTTCCTGTTTCTGTATATCTGGGTGCGCGGAACGTTGCCGCGCTTCCGGTACGACCAGCTCATGAGTTTCGGATGGAAGTTTCTTCTTCCGCTGGCGATGGCAAATATTCTGGTCACGGCGCTTGTCCTCGCAATCCACGGATAGCGACTTATTCACGCGGTACTTAACTTGTTTCGAATCGCTGTAGCGTTTGAAGGATTTATCAGCCGATGCAACTTGTGCTGTTTCTCATCTTCGCCGTGCTGTGTGTCGCTGGAGCCCTGAACCTGCTCTTTCAGCGGCACCCCATCAACTCCGCCCTTTCCCTTGTGGTGGTGATGATGTCGCTCGCCGTCATCTACTGGACGCTGGGCGCGGAGTTTCTGGCTGCGGCCCAGGTGATCGTCTACGCTGGTGCCATTATGGTGTTGTTCGTCTTTGTCGTCATGCTGCTCAACGCCGGCGAAGAAGAACGGACCACAGGCAGCCGCGCCGCCTACATCGCCGGTATTCCCGGTGTCGCCGCGATCCTGGCTTTGCTGACCTATATCTTCATGCACGAGCGCACAGCTCTGGGCCATGCCACACTTGGTGGATCGCTCAACCATACGACATCGAACATCACGGAGATCTCGCGTGTGCTCTTCACCGAGCTTCTGTTGCCGTTTGAGGTCACAAGCATCCTGATTCTTGTCGCCATCCTCGGAGCCGTGGTTCTGGCAAGGAAGGAGCAGTAGATGGTTCCCATTGCGTATTACCTTGTCCTCGCTGCTGTCCTCTTCTGCATCGGCATTGGATCGTTCCTGATCAAGCGCAACATCATCACGATCTTTATGTCGATCGAGTTGATGCTGAATGCCGTGAATCTGACCTTCGTCGCCTTCGCCCATCAGTGGAAGCTGGTGCACGGTCAGATCTTCGTCTTCTTTGTGATGGTGGTAGCTGCGGCGGAAGCTGCGGTGGGTCTCGCCATCATCATCGCTATCTTCCGTGCCCGGCACACCTTGAACGTTGACCAGATCAACCTGATGAAGAACTAAGGACGAGCCGAAACGATGTCTCCTCAATACCTCTGGTTCATACCGCTGCTTCCCTTCCTGGGTTTCCTGGTCAACGGGACCGTGGGCCGCAGACTTCCTCGCGCCGCGGTGGCGGGCGTGGCTTTGCTCTTTACCGGTCTTTCCGCTGTGCTGGTGGCATGGCTTTGGGTCACGATGAAAGCTGCGAACGCGCCGCTCTCGATGAGCATCGCGTCGCGTCCGTGGATCACCGTTCCCGGATTTCATGTGGACTTCGCCTTTGCCGTCGACCATCTCACGTTGATTATGCTTGGCGTAATCACGGGCGTGGGTTTTCTGATTCACCTTTACTCCGTGGGCTATATGGCGCACGAAGAGGGCTACTGGCGCTTCTTCGCTTACCTGAACCTGTTCATGTTCTTCATGCTGGTGCTGGTTCTGGCCGAGAGCTTCCTTCTGCTCTTCGTGGGCTGGGAGGGTGTAGGTCTGGCATCGTACCTTCTCATCGGCTTCTACTTCACGAAGGACTCCGCCTCGAACGCAGGCAAGAAGGCGTTTGTCGTCAACCGCATCGGTGATTTTGGCTTCCTCCTGGCGATGTTCCTGACGATCGCACACTTCGGGACGCTGAGCTTCTCGCGCGTGTTCGCGCAGATCACAGCTCAGCCTGAGTTGCACGGAGGTTTTCTTACCGCAATTGCTTTGCTGCTGGTTCTTGGCGCCGCTGGTAAATCCGCGCAGATTCCTCTCTACGTCTGGCTGCCGGACGCGATGGAAGGCCCGACGCCCGTGTCGGCACTCATCCATGCTGCAACGATGGTGACGGCCGGTATCTACATGGTGGCGCGCTCGCACGTGTTGTTCGACCGTTCTCCGCTGGCTCTGAGCGTCGTGGCTGTGATCGGTGCGACTACGGCGATCTTCGCCGCCTGCATCGGCCTGGTGCAGAACGACATCAAGCGCGTGCTGGCTTACTCCACCGTGTCCCAGCTTGGATATATGTTTATGGGCTGCGGCGTTGCGGCGTACTCGGCTGCGGTCTTCCACCTGATGACGCATGCGTTCTTCAAAGCCCTGCTCTTCCTTGCAGCCGGATCAGTGATTCATTCCTTGAGCGGCGAGCAGGACATGCGCGTCATGGGCGGTCTGCGCAAGCGGATTCCCGTAACCTTCTGGACCATGACCGTTGCGGTCTTCGCGATTGCGGGCTTTTGGCCCTTCGCTGGCTTCTTCTCCAAGGACGAAATCCTGTATCAGACGTTCGCTTCGAATAACCCTTTGGCGAAGGTGCTCTGGGCAGTAGGTGTCATTACAGCAGGTCTGACCAGCTTTTACATGTTCCGTCTCTGGTTCAAGACCTTCTTCGGTGCGGAGCGCTTCGATGAAGCGCTCCTGGGACAGGCGGCACACGCGGGCGCGCATCCTGCAGGACATGATGAGAATCAGCACCCACACTCGCACGGTGTGCACGAATCGCCATGGGTCATGCTAGCCCCTCTGGTCGTGCTTGCGCTTCTGTCGATCATTGGCGGCTGGGTAGGAAATCCCGAGGCGCTTGGCGGACATAACGAAATTCAGCACTTCCTCGATCCGGTATTCGCTTCGACCGCCCATGCAGAAGGCGCTCTGAATGCGGATCATGTCTCGCACGGACTCGAGCGCGGACTGGCTGCCGTGTCGCTGCTCGTGGCGGCACTGGGACTCGGATTTGCTTACCTCTTTTACTATCGCAAGCCGGGAACGCTTGGTGCGAAGTCCGCAAATTCCGGTTTGTACCGTCTTGTTGCGAATAAGTTTTATGTGGATGAGCTTTATTACTTCGTGATCGTGAAGCCGCTTGAGTCGGGTTCCAATTTCCTGCTTGAAAACGTTGTGGAACAAGGCGTTGTGAATGGCTCTGCCCGCGCGCTTGCTTTTATTACACGTGGTGGTTCGAACCTGACGCAACGCATGCAGTCAGGAAACATTCGTTCGTATGCGGGCTGGCTTGCTGCCGGCGCCGCCGTCGTCCTTTTCATCATGGCCGTAACCAGCCTGCACCTGCGCTAGAGAGAACCCAGAGACCATGCAGCAGTTCGATCCCATCATCCTCTCGCTGATCCTCATCACGCCACTGGCGGGCTCGGTGCTGTTGGCCGTCCTTCCTGATCGTGGACGCTTACAGCAAACTGTCGCTTTGATCGTCACATTGATTACCTTCGGCATGACACTGCACCTTCCCGCGCACTGGCATGCGCTGGCTGTGGGCCAGTTCGCTTTCGACCAGAACCTGCCGTGGATTGCGTCGCCTGCTATCCGCTATCACCTGGGTGTGGACGGTCTGTCGATGTGGCTGGTGGTGCTCTCCGGTCTACTGGCGCCGCTCGGCGTTCTTGCCAGCTGGAACGCTATCGGTTCGCGCAAGAAGCTCTTCTATACGCTCTTCCTTCTGCAACAGGTCGCGATGTTTGGCGTCTTCGTTTCACTTGACCTGTTCCTTTACTACGCCTTCTGGGAGCTGGCTCTGGTACCGATGACGATCCTCATCGCTACCTTTGGCCGCACGGAGAAGCGTAAGCGTTCGGCGATGAAGTACTTCCTGTACGCCTTCATTCCTTCGGCGATTCTGCTGGTTGGCATTCTCTGGCTCTACACGGTCACGGGAACGATGGATGTCCCGACGCTGATTCACATGGCGGCGGCACACCAGATTCCCGGCTCCACGCAGGCGCTCTGGCTCGCTTCCCTTGCCTTCCTCTTCGCCTTTGCGGTGAAGGTGCCGATCTTCCCGCTCCATGGCTGGCTTGCGGATGCGATCTCTGATGCTCCTACCGCAGCCGTAATGGTGCTGGCCGGAAAGCTCGGGCTCTACTCCATCCTGCGCTTCTCTTTTGGTATCTTCCCGGAGCAGTCGCACCGGATTGCGCCTCTGCTGATTGTGCTTGGCGCCATTGGTATTGTGTACGGTTCACTGATTGCGCTGCTCTCCAACGATCTCAAGCGGCTCGCTTCGTACTCCACGCTGGCCCATCTCAGCTTTATCACGCTGGGCATCTTTAGCTTTACGGCTTCAGGGCTCGACGGCGGCATGTACCAGATTTTGAACCATGGCATCTCGGGAGGCGCGTTATTTCTCCTGATGGGCTTCCTTTATGAGCGCTACGGAACGTACGACATGCGCCAGCTCGGTGGTATCGCGCAGACCTTGCCTTGGATGGTGACGTTGTTTGTGATCACTGCCCTGTCCAATGCCGGTCTGCCGATGTTGAACTCCTTCGTGGGAGAGTTCCTGATCCTCTCTGGTTCAGCGCAGAGTGTTCTGACTGAACATGCGATGCTTTGGACAACGATTGCCACGACGGGTGTCATCCTCTCTGCGGCCTATCTGCTGACGATGATTCAGCGAACGTTCTACGGCAACTTCGGAACACGTTCCGGCGAACTGAGCGGAGCGCTTCGGCCGCTTGACGTCACCGGACGTGAACATCTTGCCTTATGGCCGCTGGTGCTTCTTTTCGTCGTGATGGGATTGGCTTCGCCTCTGTTTATGAAGGCGCTGGATCCGATTGCGGCTGCATTTGCGACAACCCCGGTGAACCCGGCACCGAATACGATTCTGCGCGTGGAGGCCGAAAGTTACGGCCCTGCGACGGCGGCACAGACTGGAGTACAGCGCTAGATGCCTCTGTCTTCGAACATTCTCACACTGCTTCCCGAATACATTCTTGTGGTCGCGGGCGTCCTCGTGATGCTCGCCGAGCCTTTCTTCAAGGATGACGATTCACGCGCGTCCCTGGGCTGGCTTGCGATCCTTGGTACGGCAGCTTCGGGCGTTGCGGCCTTTTATCAGTCGGGTTTTGTTGCGCGCAACGGTGCTTTGCATGCGTTCTCCGGAACCATGGTCGCGGATAACTTCTCGGTCTTCTTCCATCTGTTGATTGCCGCCACGGTGCTGGTCACGCTCCTTGGATCGATGGACTATTTCCGAGGCCATGCTACCCATGCCGGCGAGTACTTTGCTCTGGTGCTCTTTGGTGCGACGGGCATGATGTTGATGACCTCCGCGAACGAGTTGCTGATGGTCTTCATCGGCCTGGAGATCTCCTCGATCTCGACGTACATCCTGGCAGGCTTCCGCAAAGGCAAGATCACTGCCTCCGAGAGCGCCATCAAGTACTTCCTTCTGGGATCGTTTGCCACCGCGTTCTTCCTCTACGGCATCGCACTGACCTTTGGTGCTACGGGCACGACCTCAATTCCTGCAATTGCTGCCGGGCTCGCCATCACACGGACGCCGCTGCTGGCGCTCACCTCGATTGGAATGATCGTCATCGGCCTTGGTTTCAAGGTCTCGGCTGCTCCCTTTCACGTATGGACGCCGGATGTTTACCAGGGCGCACCTGCTCCCGTAGTGGCGATGATGTCGACGGCACCCAAAGCCGCTGCGTTCGCAGTGCTGCTGCGCGTTCTTCTCACAGGGTTCCCGGCATACGAGGCACGATGGGCGCTGATGCTTTGGGCCATCGCTGCGCTCTCCATGACGATTGGCAACCTGGGCGCCCTCTTGCAGAAGGACGTCAAGCGGATGCTGGCGTACTCTTCGATCGCACATGCTGGGTATCTGCTTGTGGCTTTCAGTTCCCTTCCCGCCGATGCAGTCTCTAATGCAGCCTTCTACATTGCTGCGTACTCTGCGATGAACGTCGGTGCCTTCCTGGTGTTGACACAGGTCTCTGGCTTTTCGGAAGAGACGCGCACGCGTAGTGACTTCGCAGGTCTGGCCAAGCGTCGTCCTGTGATGGCGGGGCTGCTCTCGTTCTTCCTTTTGTCCATGATCGGCATCCCGTTCACCGCTGGCTTCTTCGCGAAGTTCTACGTCTTCGCAGGAGCCTTCAACGCAGGTCATACCGCACTGGTTATCGTGGGTCTTGTAAACTCGGGTGTCGCCTGCTTTTACTACCTGCGGTTGATTCTTTCTCTCTACAGCGAGCCGGATGCAGATCGTGTTGAGGAGCCCTTCTACCAGAAGGTTTCCATCTCTGCTTCCATCGCCCTCGGTGCCTGCGCCGTCGCGGTGCTCGCCCTTGGCATCATGCCAGGGCGCATCGTGGCTCGCGCTGGACGCGCGGCGACGTCGATTGCGGAGAAGACTGTCACGCTCCCAAACATCCCATGCGGCCAGCCCGATTCGAAGTGCCAGGAAACTCGCTAATAGGAGGAGTATTCGTCCTGTAGATCCGGCCCTTGCTTCGGCGAGGGCCTCTTTGCCGATGCCAGAGATCGCCGTCTTTAGTCTTCTACAGATAGCATCCTCAGGCGGTCGCCAATCTGTCTGTCATCCCTTGCTGCTCAGTTTCGCATCCCCCATATCTCCCCTGACGCAGAAAGGCCCTCACCGAAGCGAGGGCCTTATCTTTGTTACCAGGAAACTAGGGCTTGACCTTCAGGAAGATGATGACGAAGGTGAAGAGAGCGAGGGATTCGATGAACGCCAGACCAAGGATAAGGAAGGTGAAGATGCCAGGGCGAGCGCCGGGGTTGCGGGCGAGCGCTTCAGCAGCAGAGGCGGTTGCCTTGCCCTGTGCGAGACCGCAGAGACCTGCAGCAAGCGCCATGCCGAGACCGGCGGCGATGTACAGCATGCCCTGCGAGCTGGCGTTGGCGGATTCCTGAGCGTAGACGGGCGACGTCAGCAGAAGAGCGGCGGCGGCCATGAAGAAGTATTGAAGCTTGCGCATTGTGTTTCTCCTACCTCTGAAATTTCCGGTTGCAGTGGGTGGTTGAGGCTCACCGTGCTGGCTCCCTCACGCTGCTACCCGGTCCTGCCCGCACACGGCCAGAGGCCATCCGTGTGCGTCAAACCCGGTGAAACACGGCTCTCTAGTGCTCGTGCGAGACGGCGAGTGAGAGATAAACCGTTGCCAGAAGCATAAAGACATACGCCTGGATCACTGCGACGCCTAGATGCAGGCCGAGGAAGACGAGCGGAATACCGATCGGCACCAACGAGAAGAAGGCCAGTGTGAGCAGATCGCCCGCAAGCATGTTGGCCCAGAGACGAACCGTGAGCGAGAGGACGCGCGCGAAGTGCGAAACGATCTCGATCAGAAGCATAAGGGGCGAAAGCCACCAGACGGGACCGAGGAACTGCTTGACGTAGCCGCCACCGTTCTCACGGATGCCGTGATAGTGGTAGTACGCAAAGGTCGCAATCGCCAGGCCAAGCGGCACCACGGGGTTCGCCGTCGGCGACTCCAGACCAGGGACGAGACCAAGCAGGTTCGAGAACAAGATGAAGAGGAAGATCGCCGTCAGGAAGGCGGTGAAGCGCTCATGACCGTGGCCAACGATGCTCTCGCCCTGGCCTGAGACGAACTCGTGGGTCATTTCCGCAATCTGCTGCGCCGGTCCAGGCTTCTCCACGTTCAGCGTCATCCGAACGATTACGAAATAGGTGAGAAGAATGGCCATGACGATCAGTTCCATCGCCACTGCGTTGGAGATCGGGGCTTCAGGATAAACGGGCTGCACGTGCACCGCGCGAAGCAGAGCATCGACGGGCGCGGCGAAGTGGCGATTCAGGAACTGTGTCAACAAAAGTTGTTCAGGCATAAGTAAAAGGTCTCGAAGCGGCTCTTAGATTGTGCCCGCGCGAAGCAGCCTGACCCCCTCGAACGTGAGCGCAAAAATGCCCATCGCGAGGCCTGCAGCAAGCGCAAAAACAGAGCCTTCCAGATACTTAAGACTAACATACAGAACGACCAGGGTTAGACCGAGCCGCATGAAGAACATGATGAGAATGGGCGCCATCGACGGGCTCTTCCCTTCCTGATTTTCGAGGTCCATCCGAAGAGCGATGGCGCTCATGAGGCGACGCCACTCCCATAGACCGCTGCCACTGATGGCTGCGCCGATGAGCGCGAGAAGGGCTGACTGCCATCCGAACTTCCACCAGAAGATCGGTACGGCCACCACGGTGAGGGCGGCAACCAGGCGTATGGCGCGGGCGATGGTGTCTTCAAAGTGCTTGTCGGTGTAGTCCACGGCTAGTCGGGATCTTTCATGAAGCGCTTTGCGGTGGTGATGATCTGAATGAACCCTGCCGCCGCACCGATGAGGATGCCGAAGATACCGATCCAGGTGGTGTGAAAGTGGCGGTCTGCCCAGCTGCCGAGGAGCCAGCCGATGACGCATCCCGCGGGGAGTGCGATGGCGAGTTGAATCATGGATTCGGCTTTGACGAGATCGCCGAGCGCGCCCTTGGGTTTACCACCGGGTTCTGATTTGGGATCGCTCATGGCAACCCCTATCGTATCGCGAGTCTGCAGGATCAAGCATTAAACCCGTGGCCGAGGGCAAAGCCAAATCGGCCACGGGAAGGATTGATCAGCGGCGACCGTCACCACGAGGAGCACCAGGAACGTGTTCGCGTGCGCCATCGTGCCCCGGATTGCCGATGTGCCCTTGTCCATCTCGCGCCTCATTGGCGTGGAAGTGATTGAATGCAAGCTCGCCACGGTTCGGTAGAGGTCCTACATATCCGTGATGCGGGTCGAAACGATTATCTACGTGGCCATAAAAGCCATGGGGGCCGTGAAACCAGGGACCTGCACCGATGAAGACACCACCAGCGAACCAGTCTGGACCGTAGTAGCCATACGGAGCGCAGCTATAGGGAGCATAGTCAAAGTAGCCGTAAGGGCAGGCGGGGGGAACTCCGATGTTGATGGAGACCTGTGCCGTGGATCGGGGTGGAGTGCTGAGAGACGCCACTGCGGCGACGGTGGAGAAAACAAGAGTTTTCCAGTAAGACATACTTCCTCCTTTCTTTTAGACCTTCTGCGCGCACGGTAAGTTTCGTGCTGCTGCATACGCTCTGCATGATTGAAATGAAGCAGTGTTGGCAGCCAGATGGATATACTTGGCTTTTGCGCGGAATCCGTCCGCTTTGAAGGTCTCCAGTTGTTCGAATCGAAGTTTGAAGAAGAGATGTTTGAACTGCGGCAGCAGAAGCTGCAGCAGATTGGCGCGCTGGGGGTCGAGGGCGGCCTGAGCCCGGCTGCGGCCAGCTATCCCAACGGATTTACCTGCACGGCTACGTTGCCCGAGGTGCGTGCGCAGTATGACGGTGAAAGCGGTGAGGCGCTGGAGGCCGCAAAGCCAGAGGTCGCCGTTGCCGGACGCATCATGGCGATCCGCGCGCAGGGCAAAGCGGGCTTCGCGCAACTGCAGCAGAACGGTGTTCGCCTGCAGATCTACGTGCGGCAGGATGCCGTAGGCGAACGCGCCTATGCCATGTACAAACTGATGGACCTGGGTGACCACATCGGTGTGAAGGGCTACCTGTTCCGTACGCGGACGAATGAATTAAGCGTCCACGTCACGGAGCTGACCTTCCTCTCCAAGGCGATGCTGCCGCTACCGGACAAGTTCCATGGCCTGGAAGATGTGGAGCTTCGATACCGGCAAAGATACGTCGATCTCTTCTCTGACACGGGCGATTTCGAAGGCGAGGGCGAAGAAGCGAAGCAGACGCGGCTTCCCTCGCGGGACGTCTTTGTGAAGCGCGCTGCCATTCTGCGTGCGCTGCGGAAGTTCTTCGATAGCCGTGGCTATATTGAGGTCGAAACTCCGATGATGCAGCCCATCGCGGGCGGAGCGGCGGCGCGTCCGTTTACGACGCATCATAATGCGCTGGATCTAGAGTTATTTCTCCGGATCGCGCCAGAGCTTTATTTGAAGAGGCTCGTGGTCGGCGGGATGGATCGCGTCTATGAGATCAACCGGAACTTCCGCAACGAGGGCGTTTCGACGCGGCACAATCCAGAGTTCACCATGCTGGAGTTTTACCAGGCCTATGCCAACTATCACGACCTCATGCAGATCACGGAAGACCTGGTCTCCTTCGTTGCGATGGAAGTGAACGGGACAACGCTTACAAACTTCGGGGGCCACGAGATCGACCTGGGCAAGTGGACGAAGTTGAGCATGCGCGAAGCGATTGTGAAGTGGTGGCCTGAGAGTGCAGGCGCGGCTCCGGAACAGGGAGACTTTGCGCATCCTGCAAAGATCGATGCGATGGTGACAAGCCTGTGCGCGAACGGTTTCAGTATGCCGTATGTACCTGCAGATCCGCTTGGAAAGACGATCGCCACCATCTTCGAGACGATCGCGGAGGAGCATCTGATTCAACCGACGATCATCTATGACTTCCCTCTTGCGGTGAGTCCTCTGAGCAAGGTGAAGCCGGACGAGCCGGAGTGGGTGGAGCGTTTTGAGTTCTACATCGGCGGATTCGAAGTCGGGAATGCCTTCAGCGAGTTGAACGATCCGGTGGATCAGCGTGCGCGCTTCGAGGCGCAACTTGGCGAGCGCGAACGCGGCGACGACGAGGCGCACCAGATGGATGCGGACTACGTGCGTGCGCTGGCCTACGGCCTGCCGCCGACTGGGGGCGAGGGCATCGGGATCGATCGCTTGACGATGGTGTTGACGGGGGCGAAGTCGATTCGCGATGTCATCCTGTTCCCTCTTTTGAGACCACAGGCCAAGGCATTTTTGACCGCAAGCGAGGAAGAGCCGGGGTCGGCCCAGTGAAGATTCTTTTTGTCGGCGACGTCTTTGGCTCCGCCGGGCGGAAGATTGTGGCGGAGCACGTTGGGCATGTCGTCGAAACGCATGAGATCGACCTTCTCATCATCAACGGCGAGAACGCTGCGGGTGGATTTGGGATTACGCCTTCCATTGCGGACGATCTCTTTGACCTGGGCGCCCATGTCATCACGACGGGCAATCACTTCTGGGATAAGCGCGAACTTCTCGATTACCTGAAGGTGCCTGCTGATTCGCACGGACGTGCGCGGCGAATCCTGCGTCCGGTGAACTATCCGCCGACGACTGCAGGCTACGGCGTCTATGAAGGCGAACTGCCTACGGGACAGACCTATGCCGTGATCAATCTGCAGGGGCGCGTTTTCATGGCTTCCAACGACGACCCATTCCGCAAAATCGATGAGGTCTTGAAATCGATTACAGCGAAGGTGATCTTTGTCGATTTTCATGCGGAAGCGACAAGCGAGAAGGTCGCGATGGGATGGCATCTCGACGGGCGCGTGACGGCGATTGTCGGGACGCATACGCACATCCCAACGGCGGACGAGCGTGTGCTGCCTGGCGGAACGGCGTATCAGACCGACGTCGGTATGAGCGGACCTTATGATTCCGTGATCGGTGTGGAGACGGATCTGGTGCTGCATCGCTTCCTGACGGGCATGCCTGGGAAGTTTGAGCCCGCGAAGGGCAATCCAAAGATGTGTGCCCTGGTGGTGGAGTGCGATGGCGGCACGGGCAGGGCGATGCGTGTGCAGCGGATCATGTTGGGGGAGTAGATGCGCTTTGCGCATAGCCCATGTCCCAAAAGCGGGACATGGGGCACCCGAACTTGTGATAAGGAAAAAAGTAAAGGGCAGCCCGAGGGCTGCCCTTTATTGCGAGCGCGGTGCTTAGCGCTTGCGGGTAGTGCGATGAGCGGGGGCGGCGGCCTTCGGCTTGGCTACGGGCTCTGCGCCAGTCATGTTGATCATGAGCGGGTTTTGCGTGTAGGAATCAAAGGTGCCTGTCAGTTCGATGGTCGAACCGACTGCGGGAACCGTCTTCAGGGGCTCCTTCATCGCGAAGGTGAAGTCAGCCTTGGTTCCCTGCTTCGCATCGTCTGAAACAGCGAGAGCGACGGAAGAATCGGTTGCCGAAATGACCGTGCCGGAGATGCGGACTTCCTTGCCCTTGACGGGAGCGAAGACCTTGTCTGCCTGCTCGGGCTTTCCGTTGGTGATGATGAACTCACGATCGGCAAGAGCGAGGGTATCCAGGTTCGGCGTGCTGGCCAACGTCTGGTCGACGTAGTCCTGCGGGGTGGGAGCCGGCTTGATAACCAGGCTGTCAGGAACGAAGAGGTTCGCGGCAGCTGCGGTCTTCACAGCGTCGTAGCCTTCTTCGTTTCCGTGGTACTTCTTGTAGCAATAAGTGGCCAGGGGCTGGAAGGTGGGCTTGAACTGGTCAGGTGCGAAGTTTGCGGTGCGTGTGGCGTAGAAGGTGCACTTCACGAGGTCCGGAGGAGTTGCAGCATAATAGGCCTGCGCCAGAAAGAACGTATCCTGAAGGATTGGGCCAGGAGTCTGGGTCTGTTCAATGGGAACGGCCTTCAGCTCGGACTCGTATGCCGAAATCGCAGTCGGAGAGTCCTTACGCGTGAGGGCATCGATACCGATAGCCGAGTAGAAATAGGGATTGACGGACTTCTGAATGGCGGCAAAATCCGCATCCGACATTTCAGCAGGCTTGGGTGCCTTTAGGCCGCGCTGGGCGAAGCCTGCAGCCTTACCGTACGCTGCCTGCTTAGCGGCGGGATCTGTCGCCTGGTCGCCCTGGGCCTTGAGAAGGCTGGTCTCGACGGCGAGAGCGCGGATGTTATTGGGCGAAACCTGCAGCAGGCGGTCAGCAGCATCGATGGTTTTGGCCGGATCGAAGGTGCTGTAAGCGCCCATCAGAAGTTCAAGAACGGAGGTCTTAACGCTGGACTGGGGATAGGTGGTCAGGTAAGACTCGAGCGCGGCGGCTTTGGCCTTGGGGTCGGTCTGCGAGGTGGCGTTGGTGTACGCGTTGTACTCGGGCTGCGCCATTTGGACCTGGCTGCCTGCGGCGGCCGGAGCCTGTGCACCAGCGGCCGGAGCCGGAGCCTGTGCACCAGCGGCCGGAGCCGGAGCCTGTGCACCCTGGTTGACCGCCGACTGCGCGTAGCTGGTTGCTGTGGTTAGTGTTGCGGCCGCCAGCAGGGAGGCAAATACAACCTTCTTCATGTGAAACTCCTCGAGTCCGGGAAATCTAGAAAGTGGGGCAATGCTCTTGTATCTCTCTTTGTACCAGTTCATGGTGCACTTCAGGTAATGATGCGGATTATAAGAATAGCGTTTGATGGGCGCAAGGAGTTCTGCCGGGGTAGGTGGGCGTTGGGAAAACACCCGCCGAGAAGAATAAAGAATTTAGACGGAGACGACCAAAAGATGTTAGGAAATGCTCCAGAACAGCTACCACTGGAGATCCGTCCGTCTTATCCACAACATATTGGGTTTGGATGTTGATTCTGGTCCAATCGGGCGGATAGCTTGGAAGCAGTCCCGAGGCGCGGTATGGCGGTCCAATAGGGTCGTTCGCCTCTGTTTGCGGGTGTGGAGGTTCGTCGGTAGATGCTCAAGCTCAAGCGCGTTCAGATTCTCGGATTCAAATCGTTCTGCGATCGTACGGATGTTCAACTCTCCGGCAGCGGCATTGCCGCCGTGGTGGGACCGAACGGGTGCGGCAAATCGAACATCTCCGACGCGATTACGTGGGTGCTGGGTGAACAGAGCGCAAAGAGTCTGCGCGGCATCAAGATGGAAGATGTCATCTTTGCCGGAACGCGGGACCGCAAACCGACTGGCATGGCCGAGGTTTCGCTGACGCTGGTCGACCCTGAAGTCTATGACGGCGCTGTCCCTTCGGCGGATGAAGGTCCCGAGATCGTCATGCGCGACGACGTCCCCGCGGACTGGGACGAGAGCGAAGTTCGGGCGAAGTCTGCCGCCGCAACCGAAGAGGCCGTGCAGGAGGCTCAGCCGGGAACGCTAGCGGACGGCTCTGAAGAGGCTGCCGAACCCGCGGAAGAGACTGAACCGACTGAAGGTGAAGCCACCCAGGGTGCCACCTCTTCGAATGTAGTGTTGAAGATCCGGCGGAGGAAGTTCAATCGGACACCTGTGCGTGCCGGAGAGATCACAGTCACGCGCCGTCTGTTTCGTTCGGGCGACAGCGAGTATTTGCTGAACGGGAAGATCTGCCGTCTGCGCGATATCCAGGACATCTTCATGGGTACCGGTCTGAGCGGCGAGAACTACGCCATCATCGGCCAGGAGCGCATCGGACAGTTGCTGAGTTCGAAGCCCCTGGATCGCCGTTCCATCATCGAAGAAGCTGCTGGCATTACGCGCTTCAAGACGAAGAAGCGGCTTGCCGAGCTTCGTTTGGAAGCTGCAAAGCAGAACCTCGCGCGCGTGGACGACATCTTTGAAGAAGTGACGCGGCAGATGGCTTCGCTGAAGCGGCAGGCTTCGAAGGCGGAGCGTTACGGTGCCCTGCGAGATGAGTTGCGCACCAAGCTGCGCGTCGTGCTCGCAAGCCGTATGGCACAGATGGATGCGGACCAGGCTGCGACGGCGGAGAAGATCGCCGAGTTGAATGGCCGCATCGACACGCAGGCGGCCAGCGTAGAGACGATGGACGCGGAGCATACCGAAGGCGTGCAGCGCGGATATGCAATGGACGAACAGATTCGCGACGCGAATCTGCGTGCGAATCAGGCGGCGGTTGATCTGGAGCGCATCGTTTCGCGCACGGGAGCGAATACGGACCGCATCAGCGATCTCGTTTCGCGCATCGCTGGTGGGCAGGATGAGCTGGCGCAGATTCGCACGCAGCTGGAAGGTCTGGCCGCGGAGAGCACGGGGCTGAAGAGCTTCCTCGAAACCGCGACAGCGGACACAGCCGCTGCTCGCGCGCTTGCTCAGCAGAAGCAAACCGAGGCGGGCGAGGCTGTGCGTGCAGTGAGCTCCGCCGAGCAGGAGGCCGAGGCTGGCCGACGGCAGACGATGCAGTTGCTGCAGCGGGCTTCGCAGACGCGGAACGAAGAGGCGCAGGCTGCGGAGGCTTTGGCAGGGCTGGACCGCGAGTCGCAGCGACTGAATGCGGAGAGCGATCAGGCGCGGCGTGAGTTGGATGCCCTTGGCCAGCAGCGCGGCCAGGTGAAGATGAGCTTCGAGTCTGTCAATGAGCGGCTGGCGCGACTGGAGCAGGAGATTGCTGAGCTTCGTCTGCAACTGGAGTCCGGGCGCAAGGAAGAGTTGGAGACGCGTCGCCGTGGCGACGGTATGCGTGCTGAGATGGCTACGCTTGTGGGACGCCGCAATTCGTTGCAGTCGCTGATTCGCGACCATAGCTACTCCACCGATACGGTGAAGAAGATCTTCAGCGCGAACCAGAAGGGCTCCGCCATGGCTCCGGTGGGAACGCTGGCTGACTTCCTCGAAGTTGAGGGACAGTACGAGACGGTAGTTGACGAGTTTCTGCGCGACGAGCTGAACTACATCGTTGTGAAGAGCTGGGACGCTGCGGATGCGGGCATGCAGATGCTGAAGGGCGACGTGGATGGACGTGCGACCTTCCTGGTGCATCCGGATGACGCACAGGCAGGCGTGGATCACTCTGCAGGCAGGTCGGGCAGCATGACCACCGAGATCGCCGGCGTGGTGCCGTTGAAGAACTGCATCAAGGTGATGGATGGCTTTGGCAAATCGCTGGAAGTGTTTCTGCCCAAGCTGCGCGAAGGGTATGTCGCGCCAGACTCCGAGGTAGCGCGTTCTCTGGCTCTGGAGAATCCCGAAGCGTTCTTTCTTTCTCCGAACGGTGAGACCTTTCACAACATCACCGTGACCGGCGGCAAGCAACGCGCCGAAGGGCCTTTGGCCATCAAGCGCGAGTTGCGCGAGGTTCAGCAGAAGCTGGATGCCGTGGAGATCGAGCTTTCGAAGACAGATCTGCACTCCGCCACGCTGGCGCAGCAGATCACGCAGATGCAGGCGGTGCTGGAGTCTAAGAGCGCGGAGCGTCGCGATGCTGAGCGTGAGGCGGCGAACTCCGGTGCAGCCTTGCGGCAGATGGAGTCCGAGACGGCGCGTATCGAGCGCCGGATGCAGGACTGGGCTTTGGCGAGCGAGCGCAATCGTGATGCGCGCGGTGCCAAAGAAGAGTTGAAGGCACGCAAAGGCGAAGAGGCTGAGCGCATTGACGGCGAGCGTGCGGCATTGGAAGAGCGCATTAGTGGGATCATGCAGGGGGCCGCAGAACTGCGCGAGCGGCGCGAAGAGTTGCAGCAGGCCGCTTCGGCCGCTTCGGCCGCGCTGGCTGGTCTGGAAGAGCGCCGCCGCAATGCTTCGGCGAACTTCGAACAGAATGAGCGGCTCCGGAATAATCAGCAGCAGCGGTTGATGCAGGTGGAGCAGCAGCTCGCAGCAGCGGCAGCGGAGAAGACTCGCCGCGAGGAAGAAAATGTTTCCCTGGCCATGCAGCTTACGGAGCTGACGAGTGTGCGGGAAGAAATGGCGGGCGAAGGCAAGAAGCTGAGTGAAGAGGCGTCCGCCCTGCGGGCATCGCTTGCTGAACTTGACGGACGCCTGCGTGCCCTGCGCACGGAGACCGAGGCACTGCGTGAGCAGCGCAGCCAGTTGACGGCGAAAGCCGCGCGTCTGGCGACGGAGATCGAACATCTCGATGCGGCTTCCATCAACGATCTGGGCGTAGAGTCTGCGGAGCTCCGCGCGGATGAGACGATCGTTCGCATCGAGGCAGAACACCTCGTCGAGTCGGAAGAAGAGACGCGTTCGCTCAAGCAGAAGCTCGAAGCGATGGGCCCCGTGAACATGATGGCTTTGGAAGAGTTTGCTGAAGCCTCCGGGCGGCATAGCTTCCTGGAAGGTCAGCGCAAGGACCTGCTGGATTCGATCGAGAACACGCAGATGTCAATCAAGGAAATCGACGAGATCTCGAAGCTGAAGTTCGATGAGGCTTTCGCTCTCATCAACACGAATTTTGCTGAGACGTTCACCAAGCTCTTTGGCGGCGGGCAGGCCTACATGAAGCTGACGGACGAGGCGAACTCGGCGGAGAGCGGCATCGACCTGGTGGCTTCGCCTCCGGGCAAGAAGCCGCAGAACGTGTTGCTGCTTTCGGGTGGTGAAAAGGCGCTGACTGCCCTTTCGCTGCTGGTCGGCATCTTCCAGTTCCAGCCGAGCCCCTTCTGCGTGCTGGACGAAGTGGATGCTCCTCTGGATGAAGCCAACGTGGTGCGCTTCTCCAGGCTGATTCATGACATGAGCCGCGAGACGCAGTTCATCGTGATCACCCATCACAAGCGGACGATGACCGAAGCGGATGTGATCTACGGCGTGACGATGCAGGAGCCGGGCGTGTCCAAGATCGTTTCTGTGAATATCAATCGCGCGGAAACGCGGCGTGCGGTTGCCTAATGGCTACACTCCTTCATCCCGATCTTTCTCCGCGCAAGCCGTGGCTCACGGGCAAGGTGCGTGACCTTTACGAGGTCGGAGACCACCACTTGCTCTTCGTTGCGAGTGACCGCATCTCTGCGTTTGACCACGTGTTGGGAAGCGGTGTGCCGGACAAGGGCAAGGTGCTCACACAGATCTCTCTCTTCTGGTTTGAACATCTGAGCGCGTTGGTCCCGAACCATCTGGTGACGGCGAAGGTAGTGGAGTACCCCGAAGACCTTCGCCAACACGCAGAACAGCTCGAAGGCCGATCCATGCTGGTGAAGCGCGCGAAGATGTTTCCGGTGGAGTGCGTGGCGCGCGGGTATCTCTCTGGTTCGGGATGGAAGGATTACCAGGAGACGGGCGCCGTCTGCGGCATTGCCCTGCCCTCCGGTTTACGTGAGAGTGAAGAACTGCCGGAGCCGATCTTCACCCCGGCGGCCAAGAATCACTCTGGCCACGACGAAAATATCGGCTTTGACGCCGTGGTGGCCAAGCTCGGCGGAGCGACGGCCGAAGCTCTGCGTACGCTGACGCTGGGCATTTACAAGATGGCTTCGGAGTACGCGCGCTCCAAGGGTCTACTGCTCGCGGATACGAAGTTTGAGTTTGGCCTGATCGACGATGAGCAAGGTACACCGCGCATTACCCTCGCGGATGAAGTGCTGACGCCGGACTCGTCGCGCTACTGGCCCATCGAAAGCTACACTCCCGGCGGGGCGCAACCCTCGTTCGACAAGCAGTTTGTGCGGGATTATCTGGAGAGCATTCGCTGGAACAAGCAGGAGCCTGCGCCTTCGTTGCCAGAGGATGTCGTAGAGCGCACGCGCGAGAAGTATCTGGCGGCGTTTCGGATGTTGACGGATCGGTCCGCGCTGGATTCACGCCAGGAGCCCTAAATCGATGCAGACGTTCCTGCATCACCTGAATTTGCTGGACTGGATTTTTTTGTTCCTCTTGGCGATGTCGGCTGTGATGGGGCTTCTTCGTGGGCTCGTGCGATCGCTATGCTCGCTTGCAGGCATAGTGATCGGCATCGTTCTGGCAGGATGGTACGCGCAACAGTTGAGTGTTCCTCTCGCACGTTGGATTACACCTCCGCTGGCGGCGCAGGTGGTTGCTTTTCTTGCGATTGCGTTGGGTACCATGCTGCTTTTCGCGCTCGCGGGGCGAATTATCCGGAGTACGATGAAGGTCGTTGGCCTTGGCTTTGCGGACCGCTGCGCGGGCGCGTTGTTTGGGCTTCTGCGAGGGTATCTGGTGGTGGCTGCAGCGCTGCTCCCTCTTGCCGGATATCTCCCACAAACGGAATTAGCGAAAAGATCTTTTTTACTTCCAAGTTTCCTTGAGGGCGCTCATGAGATATCCTTCGTCTTGCCACGTAACTTTATGGACCGCATTGCTGGAAGCCTCCTGCGCTTAAGACAGGAGGACCATCGATAAGACCGCCAAAGTGTAGGGGTATACTGGCACCCCCGGTGCAATGATCTGAATTTTTGAGGTGAGTCCGAGTGAAGCGCGAGTTGGATAACCTGGTTTCTCATATGTACGCCACCGGCATGAGCTATACGGACGCCGTCCGCGAGTTCAAACGTCGCTATCTGCTCGAAGTGCTTGCCCGGCATCGCGGCAACCAGTGCAAGGCCTCCGAAGAGCTGGGGATGCACCGCAATACGCTGAGTCGCACTCTGACCGAGTTGCACCTGGACTCTGCGGAGATCCGCAGCGGCATGAAGCGGCCTTCGCGCAGTGAACGGCCTGATCGCGCTCGGATTCAGCCGATTTCGATTGCACGATAAGTCCCGGCAGCCGTCTAATCCACAGGTATGACTATGGATTTCCCTTCGCTGCGCAGGTGCGCATGCCGCTTTGTGCATGCTGTCTGCTGTGTCTGCGTCTGCAGCGCCGCACTATTTCCTCCCCTGCTGCGCGCGCAGCAAGTTTCCTCCAAGAATGCCAGTGCCGCAGAGGCCGTCTACATGGAAGGTGCCAAGCGATTCAAAGCTGGAGATTTTGCCGAAGCGGAAAAGCTGTTTGCGCGTGCAGCGCTATTGAATCCGCAGCATAACGAATATGTGCTCGGCCTTACGACGGCACGACAAAGGAGAGCCGCGCAGCTTGTCCAGCAGGCGGCATCCGAGAAACAAAAGGGGCGCGATAAAGAGGCAAACTCGCTTCTCGCTCAGGCGCGCATTCTGAGCCCCGATGACCCTTTGGTGAAGCAACATTTCGACAGCGCGCCCCTACCGGGAACATCGACGCTCACACATCAAGTGCTCGCGGGAGAGATTGTTCTGCAGCCGTTGAGGGAACGGCAGACCTTCCACCTTCGCTCCGACACGCGGAGTATCGTGCAGCAGGTCGCGCAGAAATACGGACTTCGGGTGAGCTACGACGCCAGCGTGACCTCCAAAGCCCTACGCCTCGATCTGGAGAACGTAACGTACGAGCAGGCCATGCCGATCGTCCTGATGATGACGAAGCTGATGGCTGTTCCTCTGGATGAAAAGACACTTCTGGTTGCGGAGGACACGCAGGAGAATCGGGAGCGGCTGGAGCGGCAGATGGAAGAGACTCTCTTTCTCCCGGGATTATCTACGGAGCAACTGAATGACATCGGCAACATTGTGCGCAATATCTTCGACGTGAAACAGGCCACGGTGCAGCCGCATGCGGGGACAATGGTTCTGCGGGCGTCCGCGGACAAACTGGATGCGATCAATCGCACCCTCGAAGATCTGATTGATGGTGGAAGCGAAGTTCTGCTTCGGCTGCGACTCTATTCGGTCAGCAAGAGCAATACACGAGAGACAGGATTGACTCCGCCACAATCCTTGACGGGATTCAGTCCTGCAGGTGCGGCGTCCAGCTTGATCTCGGCAAACCAGACCCTGGCAGACCAGATTGTGGCCTCTGGTGCGCTGGGCACGAATCCATCGCAGATCGCCATTGCGCTGGCCCTGATTGCTTCAGGGGTGAGCAGTAATCTGCTCACCGGTTCGTTTTTAAAGTTTGGAGGAGGCCTGAGTACAGTGATTCTTTCCACCGCAAACTCTCCAACACTCAACCTGACTCTCTCCAACTCCGATTCGCGTTCTTTGGATGATGTTCAACTCAGGTTAAGCGACCGGGAGACGGGCACCTTTCGCAGTGGTTCCCGCTTCCCCATTGTTACCTCAACCTATTCCAGCGGAATATCCACTGCTGCAGGATCCGGTGCCGCATCAGCTCTGCTGTCGCAGTTTCTGGGCAGTTCTGCGAATAGCATCGTCGTTCCACAGATTCAGTTTGAAGACCTGGGGCTAACGCTGAAGAGTACACCGCATGTGTTGCGGAGCGGCGAGGTGAAGGTGCATCTCGAGTTGAAGATTGAAGCGCTGAGCGGAAGTACGCAGAATAATATCCCGATCCTTGCGAGTCAGTTGGTCACGTCTGACCTGACCCTGCGTGCGGGTGAAACGGCCATGATCATGGGCCTGCTCACGCGGAGTCAGTCAAAGGCGATCTCCGGCATCCCTGGATTGAGCGACCTTCCAGGCTTTCAAAGCCTTACCGATATTACCGGGAACAAGATGGAAGACGAGATGGTCCTTTTGCTGACGCCCGTTGTGGTGCGTCGCGGACACATGAATCTTGCGGGCCCATACATTCCTTTCCAAGTACATGCGTCGAACTAGCCTGCTCGTTGACCTATGCCTCAGCGGTCGATATACTTACACATGTTGAGCGGGAGTAGCTCAGTGGTAGAGTGCTTCCTTGCCAAGGAAGATGTCGCGGGTTCAAATCCCGTCTCCCGCTCCAATTTGATTCCTTTTCTTGAAGACAATTCCGGAAAGGTAGAGTCCAGCCCGCAGCTTGGGCACCCAGGGTGGCGCGGTACCCAAGTGGTAAGGGAGAGGTCTGCAAAACCTTTATGCGTCGGTTCGATCCCGACCCGCGCCTCCATACTTCCCAACAACTTACAGCCGACCAATACTTTCAGCCGAATGCAAGGGGAACTGTAGCGGCTCTGGAAGTTTTCCTCTGTGTGGCGAAATCATAGAGACGGCATGCCGTGATCTTGCTCTTCTGCACTGCCCGGTCGTGAGCATGTAGTTTGGGCACGGACCTCTGAGCATCACTTTGGCATGGAAAGATAGCTCCCGCAAGGTGAACGTTCTCTACCCGGATTCGATAAACCTTTTCCGGTCATGCGCGGTTCAAGCATCAGGGTTGGGACGTCCCAGAGCGTGAGCGTAGCCTCCGCCAGATAAAGTTCTGCTCCTGATGCATGAGGCGTTATGCATAGTGTGTCCGTAAGTTAGAAGATTCCGCTTCAACTTTTTCCTGTCCGGTAGAAACCAATATCAGTATTCGATGCATATCTGTGCACTTTCCCCGTAGAAACGGAATAGCTTGGGAGTGTGACAACCAGAGATCCGTTATGGCGCGGGTTCTCCATTGCGAGATTGGGACGCTTACCCCAAAAGCTACTCGAAGCAGTGAGACGTAGTTTATTCCGCAAGAGAAAAGCAGGCTTTCACTGAAAGCAGCAAAAGAAACGCAAGCTAAGGCAGCTACCGGCATAGCCGGGTTTGATGAGATTACAGCGGGCGGTCTACCCCAGGGACGCACGACGCTTCTGGTGGGTGGCCCAGGGTCAGGTAAGACGATCTTCGGAGTTCAGTTCCTGATGTACGGGGCGGAATTTTGTAAGCAGCCCGCATTTTTGTCTCTTTCGAGGAATCTCCCAAACGCCTCATGGAGAACTTCAGGGGATTTGGCTGGAACCTCGCCGCCCTGCGGGACAAGGAACTCTATTTTCTGGATGCCCAGCCATCCCCTGATCTGATTCAGGCCGGAACATTCGATCTGAGCGGAATGCTCGCCGCGCTCGGCGCGAAGATCAAAGGAATGAATGCCCATCGGATCGTATTCGATGCCCTCGACATCGTCCTGGCATTGTTGCCTGACGCCGCTGCCAGACGGGTGGAGATGAATCGGCTCCATGAATGGCTGCTGGAACACGAGTTGACCGCACTCATTACTGGGAAGGAGGGTGGCGACGACACAAGTTCCGGCGGTCAGCCCTTTGGCTTTATGCAGTTCATGGTCGATTGCTCCGTTGTGCTGAACCATCGCGTTGATCTGGGAGTCTCCCAACGCAACCTTCGCGTGCAGAAGTATCGCGGATCAGGATTCAACGAAGACGAGTCGCCTTTTGTGATCGGCAAGAATGGATTCGTTGTGGCCATGGCGCGCACACTCGGACGCGGGGACACAAAGGTGATGAATGAGCGTGTTTCAAGCGGCGTCAAGCGTCTGGATACGATGCTCGATGGCGGCTATTACCGCGGAGCCACAGTCCTGATCACCGGTTTTCCGGGTACTGCTAAAACTACTCTGAGCGGCGCTTTTGCAGAGGCCTGCTGTCAACGTGGCTAGCGCACTATGTTTGTCAGCTTCGATTCGGACGGCTCAGAGGTAGTGCGGAATCTCACCTCGGTGGGAATTCGTTTGGCCCGCTATGTAGAGAACGGCTCCCTGCGCATGGTTTCCGCACGCACGATCACGGGCAGCGCGGAGACGCTACTGGTCCACATCAAGAACCTGGCGGAAGAGCATGCAGCTCGTTGCGTGGTGATTGATCCCGTGTCTGCGTTGGCCAAAGCCGGAAATGAAATGACCTCCCATGCTGTCGGCGAGCGGCTCATTGACTGGGCGAAGAGTGTCGGGATAACACTCGTATGCACCAGCCTCCTTGACGAGATCTCCGGCGAGGCGCAAAGCAGCTCTCCCTTGCAGATCTCCACGATCGCCGATACATGGATACACCTGAACTATCTCGTTCAGGCCGGTGAACGAAATCGTGGAATGTCGATCGTCAAATCGCGAGGAACGGCTCACTCCAACCAGGTCAGGGAGCTGATCCTTAGCAAGAATGGCGTGACGCTGGCCGATATCTACACGGCCGGCGGCGAAGTATTGATGGGCACGATGCGCTGGGAAAAAGAAAGTGCACAACGGGTAGCCAACGAGGTAGCTGAGGTTTCTCCCAAGTTGAAGCGCGTAAGCCTCGATGCAGAGGAAGCCGTACTTGAGGTTCGAGCGAGGTCGTTGAAGACGGAACTGATCGCGAAGAAGGTAGAAAAGGCACTCCTGATCCGTACGACTGAAAGTCGCAAGCGAGAGATGTCCGGAGGTCGCGCCCATGTAAGGGAACTTCGCGGGGCAGATATACCAAAGCCAATCAAGGGGGCAAAACGGTGACCGATCCTGAAGTTTTCAGCTTTTGCCTCTACGTGGCGGGCGACACCCTCAATTCCGGACAAGCTGTCAACAATCTTCGGGCGATCTGCAGCACCTACCTGCCCGGAAATACAAGATCGAGCTTATCGATGTCTTCAAGGAGTCGGACCGGGCCATGGAAGATCGCATCTTTATGACGCCGACCCTCGTAAAGCTCTCCCCAGGACCCGTCGGGAGAGTCGTAGGAACACTCAGTCAGACCAATCTTGTATTACAGGCACTGGGACTCGGAAAGCTGATTACATGAGCATCAAAAAAAGTCCCTCCCCTTGACGATAGCAATGCAGAGATCGCTACACTGCTGGACGTACTCCGTAAGGCCGGAAAGCGTCTGGAAGAACTAAGCTCCGGTCAGATCGACACAGTGGGGGATTCCGAGGGTCGGATCTGTTGTTGCGGGGCACGCCGGAACAGTTGAGCCGCAGCGAAACGGCCAGGCAGGCCTCAATCCTCAACGCACTGCCAGCAAACATCGCGTTGCTCGACAACGAAGGGACCATCGTCTCCGTAAACGATGGCTGGAAGATGTTTGCCAGGTCAGCTACGCTGCAGTTTGAGCCCGGACAGGATCTCGGCCTCGATTACCTCCAAGTCTGTAGAGAGGTAACTGGACTCAGCGCAGAGGAAGCTCACTTAGCTGCAGACGGCATTCGCTCCGTACTGAACGGAAGCAGTAAGAGCTTCTCCATCGACTACGACTGCAGTTCGCCAGCCCGGCGACGCTGGTTTGAGCTGAGCGCTATCCCGTTGTCCAACGAAAGCCACAAAGGCGTGATCGTAATGCACCGGGACGTCACTGCCGGCATACTGGATCAATCCGAACTTGCCCTCCTGGCGCAACGCTTGTCTTTAGCAACTGAGGTAGCCAAGATGGGCGTATGGGAGTGGGATCTTAGAACGAATGAACTTACCTGGGACGCAACGATGTTTGCGCTTTACGGTTTCCCGCCGACGGCCAAACTGTCCTATGCGGACTGGATACGCGCAGTGCATCCCGAAGACCTGGCCAACCTGGAAGCCTCTCTGAAACGAACAATCGCCGGAGGGATCGAGGGACGTGAGGACTTCCGAATTTTTAAGACGGATGGCACGCTGCGATACGTCTCCTTGGCTGAACGGGGTGTTGTCGATTACTCGGGCCAGATTTGCCGGCTCATCGGTGTCAATTTGGACATCACCGAAAGTAAGAAGGCCGACGCTGACGTACTGACCAACCAGGCTCTTATGACGCATCAGGCTGAACACGACTTCCTTACCAATTTGCCGAACCAGATGGTCCTGCGGGACCGCATCGACCAGGCCATCAAACGGGCATCGCGCAATCAACAAAAGGTAGCCGTATTGTTTCTCGACCTTGATGGGTTCAAACACATCAATGATTCCTTGGGCCATCCTATCGGAGATAAGCTTCTTCAATCGGTTGCGCGACGGCTGGAAGGCTGTGTAAGGGCTTCGGACACCGTAAGTCGATTCGGTGGAGATGAATTTGTTGTGCTGCTTCCAGAGACGGGTAACTCCGATGGAACTGCCATTTCAGCATCCAGGATTTTAGATGCTGTGGCCGCAACACACTCCGTAGGTCAGCATGAACTTCAGGTCAGCACCTGCATCGGCATCAGCATCTATCCCGACGACGGTGTCGATTGCGACACACTTATAAAGAACGCCGACGCAGCAATGTACCAGGCAAAAATGGCGGGCGGTGCGAGCTATAAGTTTTTCCATGCCAATATGAACGTCCGTGCTGTCGAAAGGCAGTTCATTGAGCAGAATCTTCGTCGGGCGTTGGAGAGGAAGGAACTATCGCTGCACTACCAACCGAAGTTTGATTTAGACACCAGGATAATTATGGGAGTCGAGGCGCTTCTGCGCTGGAATCATCCCGTCAGGGGAGCAATCTCCCCAGTCGAATTCATCTCTATCGCGGAAGACTGCGGCCTTATCTGGCCCATTGGGATGTGGGTTCTTGAAGAAGCCTGCAGACAGGCGCGAGTTTGGCTCGACGCGGGCCTGCCCGCCATCCGTGTTGCGGTCAATGTTTCCGGAGGACAATTCCAAAGCGAGCACTTTCAGGATAAGGTGATGGCCATCCTGGAACGGACATCGATCCAGGCACAGTGCCTGGAACTGGAAGTCACCGAGAGTCTCCTTATGAAGAGTCCTGAGTTCACCGCATTGCTCCTCCAGGGCCCGCGTCGAAAGGGAGTAAGGGTGGCGATCGATGACTTTGGAACAGGATATTCAAGCCTGAGTTATTTGCAAAAGTTTCCCATCGACACGCTCAAAGTGGACCAGTCTTTCGTGCGTCAAATCGAAAGCCCGGACGGAGCAAACATTGTCATGGCGATCATCAACATGGGCCGCAACCTGGGCATGAGGATCGTAGCCGAAGGTGTCGAAACAGAACAGGAAGCAGCCCTACTCAAAGACATGGGCTGCGAGATGGCCCAAGGATATTACTTCAGTCGGCCTATCTCCTCGAGTGCATTTGTTGCGCTGATGGAACAGCAGTCAAAAGGGACTGCTTCCTCTTCGCATGCCTGATATTGCAATGATCACGCAATTCTACCTGCACGCAGCAAGGGGTTGAACGAGATTGGACGTATCTTTTTCACACCAAAATCATCATGTCTATACTGCCACGTTCAGCTTGTACCTCCAAAGCATCTACAATTCAGCGGAGCCGATTCTCATGCGCTGAAGGTAGAGGCTCGAACTGACTTCCTACGCGGAAGCAGGCTTAAGTATTTATGCCTGTGGACGCTCCTTCAGCAACAGCGAGCCAGAACCCCAATAATCTGAGCAGAATACGACATGGATGTGAGAAGAGACATTCGACGCTCCTATTCATCGTTATTTTCGCGCCTCGCTCTTTTCCCGCTACATATCGACCGCAAACTTCGTCTAAGCGAATATGTCGACCTATGAAAACGACCTCTCGCGGCTGGTCGAAGAGCTTAACCGATCCGTTCCCTCCGACGCGGCACGCGCAAAGTCCACTTCCTTCTACACCGTCGTGGCGGAAGCCGCGAAGGAGGGCGCGTCCGATCTGCTACTGATCGCCGGCTCGGCCCCCATTCTGCGCATCCGGGGCACACTGCATCCCGCAAAGTCCTCCGGCCCGCTCACCGACGGACAGCTACGCGACATGTTGCTGCCACTACTCTCCCATGCGCAGTCCGAGCGCCTGGAACGACAACGTGCCATTGACCTCTCGTTGCTGCGGCCACCCACAGGCAGACTCCGCGTAAATTTGCATTACCAACGCGGCTCGCTTGCCGCCAGCATCCGCCTGCTGCCCGCAGAAATCCCCACGCTGGAGTCGCTCCATCTGCCCACGTCGCTCGCCATGCTGACCGAACGTCGCCAAGGCCTCGTACTGCTCACCGGTCCAACGGGCTGCGGCAAGTCCTCCACGATGGCCGCGCTGGTCGAACGCATAAACGCGCGCCGACGCGATCACATCATCACGATCGAAGACCCTATTGAATATCAACACACCAACCGCAACAGCATCGTCGAGCAGATCCAGGTCGGCCAGGACACACCGAGCTTCTCCGAAGCTGTCCGTGCCGTCCTGCGTCAGAATCCCGACGTAATTCTCGTCGGAGAAATGCGTGACCGAGACACCATCGCAGCCGCACTCACCGCTGCGGAGACAGGCCACCTCGTCTTATCTTCCATCCATACAAATGATGCTGCGCAAACCATCTCGCGCATCCTAGACAGTTTTCCACTCAACGATCAGTCGCAGGTACGCCAGCAACTCTCACTGGCGCTGCTTGCCGTCGTCGCGCAACAGCTTGTTCCCGGCGTCGGTGGCGGCCGCTTCCCCGCCACCGAAATCATGGTCGCCACGAACGCCATCCGCAACCTGGTACGCACTGGGGCCGACCACCAGCTCCGTTCGCACATCACCTCAGGCCGCGAGGAAGGGATGCTCACCATGGAACAGTCGCTCGCCGACCTCGTGCGCGCACGCCGCATCACGCCCGAAACAGCAGTGGCCCACTGCTACAACCGCGGCGAAATGAATTCACTGCTGGGGGCGTCGCTGCTTTAGGCGAGGAGCGCATTCGATCGAACGATTTCTCAAACGTAGCACCACGGCTCATCAGCTTTCGTATAGGTGGACTCATTACCGGCGTCCTCGGTCTGGCGATGCAGCCATGGAAACTTATGGCGAGTCACACGAACTACATTGGCTGGCTCGTGGGTTACTCCGGACTGCTCGGTCCCGTCCCTGGCATCATGGTGGCAGACTATTTCTTCATCCGGAAGACAAATCTGGACCTCCAATCTCTCTACCATCACCACGGACCGTACGAATACATGCAGGGGTTCAATCCGCGCGATCGTTGCTTTGGTCGCAGGTGTGTTCGCTGCGCTGATCGGTCTGGCTATCCCCGTTTTGCGTCCATTGTTTGATTACGCATGGTTTGTCGGATTCTTCCTAGCCGGAGTTCTGTACGTATCCCTAATGCGGACGCAGATATCTCGCTCTTCCTCTCTCTCGGAGCTTTCCCAATGAAAAAGAACTTATCGGTTTTTCTTGGTGCACTTGCTTTCTGCGCTACTCTTTTCACACCGACCCTCTGTGCTTACGCACAGAGGGTCGGCGAATATAAGATTCGCCTCGACCAGCCACAGCAGGTTATCAAGGGACTTGGCTTCGAGATTCAGAGCGACAGCATCGGTTCACTGAACCTGGGCATGCCGGAAGAGGTTGTGGCAGTACCACACGATCTGACCCCCTCGGAAAAAACCCGGCTCTATAAAGAAATGCTGCGCGGTTTTCGTTACACGCGGCTGGCATTGGGTCTCTATGTGCGCGGCTTAGATCCTGAGCAGAAGCACATCATCGAGCGCTATCCTGGACAGATGAAGGACCTGGCGACGATGTAGAAGGTCGCTGGCATTGAGGGTTTCGATGTCGAGTACTGGTCCGCTGATCCCTACTGGAAGAGCGGCAAGAGCTTTTATGGCGGCACGGTAGCTTCGCATACTCCGGAGTTCTTTGATGCTTTCTCGACCGCGATGGTGGACGACGTGCGCTATCTGCAGTCACACGGTTTGACCGTTTCGATGTGGGGTCTGCAAAATGAACCCGTCTTCGGCATGACACCTCTGAATGGCGGCGCGGATGGAAAGACGCTGGTCACGAAGATGCCCTACGGCATCGGCTACTACAGCCCGGAGGACTATGCGACGACGCTGAAGTACACCATACCCAAGCTGCGCGCTGTGCTGCCGAATCTGCATATCCACGCAAACAGCTGGGACGGACCCGCGGGCCCCTATGCTGAAGAGATACGTAAGGATCCCGCGCTACTGAAAAATATCGATGCCTGGACCTGGCATCAAGTGGGCGAGAACTCAAACACGCAGATCGACCTGCAGGCTAAGTACATGCAGGGTGCTGGTGGAAAACCAGTTTACTCAAACGAGTTCGAGTATCAGCCGAGAGACCTGAAGAAGATCGATTCACCCTTCATGAACACGGGGCAGTCTCTGATGAACTGGATGGTGTTTGAAAATTCACCAACTTGGTTCTGGCCGCATGCCCTGAAACCAGTGACTAATCTCGAGGCGACCGGATATGCTTGGTTTCTGGCGTCCCGCAGGCGTGTTGAAGAACAATCTACGCCCTGCCCTGCAAGCTGGCCATTGGGAGTTCAACGCAGAAAACTGGAATGCACTGGCAGGATTTCTGAAGTATCTGCCGTGGGACTCCACCCGCTTCACGGTAGAAGAGAACGTGGTTCAGCATGATCAACGGATTCTGGTCTGGAGAACGAAAAAAGGCAAGATGGGGATTGTTGTTTCGAACCGCGGAACAAAGCCCTATACCTTTCATCTCACGGCCGCAGACAAGCTTTCGCTTACCGGGCATCGTTATACGGTGAAGGCGCTGGACGTCGCCCTGGGTAAGAAAGCTGGAAGCACGGTAGACCTTACCGTCGAACCGCAGTCTTACGAGTTCTGGATTGAACGTTAAGTCAGAGTTACGAACGGACGACATAGACGATCGAGGTGCTCGCTTTCAACGAGCACCTTTTGTCGTTTAGCGCACTGCTTCAACTTCGTAGAATTCGCCAGCCTTTGGGATAAACGAAAATCCATGGAGTGCAGACGCTACCTGGACTTTAATACCCTTGCTATTGGTGACACGGATTCCCTTCCACGGAGTTCCAGCGGGAAGCCCACGTACGTGCACACTGAAAGCTTCTGGGTTATCTGGAAGAGTTTGCGTGACGGTGGCGTCTTGCGCCACCGGGTAAATGCAAGCCGTGACCTTACCCTCAATCTCTTCCAGGGTCACTCCTGAACCTCCGATGAAGAGCGAAGGACTTCAACGTCTGTCCGCCAGAATAAAGTTTGCCTGTGTCAAAATCCATCCACTGGCCCTTAGGCAGATAGATGTCGCGGGTCATGGCGCTCTCATAATCCTGTCCATAGAGCGGTGTCGCCAACATGGCATCACCGATCATCCATTCGTAGGCGCGTTTCGTGGCGTTTTGGTCCGGAAGGAGGGTCGGCATGTAAAAGACGAGTTAATCGATTAACATGGCGGGCTCTATCAGGGCAGAGATTTGATTGTCAACGGTGTTTTATGCCCCTTACGTTGTGTCTCCGGGATGAAGCTTAAATGGAAGCAAAATGCGCTGTCGCTTTTGTTCCGGCTTCTCAATCGAATCGATCAGCATTTCGGCAGCCAACTCCCCCATCTCATAGGTCGGAATGTGGAAGGCAGTCGGTCTGGGCCGCAGCAGCGAGGTCAATCCGGGGTTACCGCGTCCAAGCACCGATACGTCCTCTGGAATCTTCTTGCCCCGGGCCTCGATATAGTCGTAGAAGTGCATGAGCAGTTGGTCGTCGGCACAGAAAATAGCCGTGGGCGCCGTCTTTTTGCTTGCGAACCAACGGTCAAGAATCGCAAAGGTTGTCGTCACTTCGTATTCCGAGCACCCGATACGATCGCTTGGGAGTTCCAGACCGTGCGCCGCCATTCCCTTTCGAAGTCCCTGAAGGAGGTGGATATGCGTCGGTAGTTTTTTAGAACTGCCCAAAAAGGCGATCCGCCGGTGCTTCCGCTCGACGAGGTAGCTTACCGCCGCTTCGCCAATCGCCGAATCATCAACGCCTACATAGTTGACCGGGGCGCGACCGTAATAAGAGTTGATCATGGTAAATTTGATCTTCGCGGCGTCCAGTTCCTGGATCGTCTCGGCGATATCGCGAGTCGAGCAGGAGCGAGTATTGATGAAAATCAACCCATCCGTGAATCGGCTCTCCAAAATCTGATCGCGTGTAGAACGCCCCGGTCGGCCTGACGGGGAGTACACAAGGAGGTTGTAGCCGCGGCGTATGAGCGTGGCTTGAATACCGCTGAGTGCCTGTGCGATAAATTGATTGAAAAAGATGGGATCCCGCAGCGGAACCATAAGTCCCAATAAGCGCGTCCTTCGTTCCGCCAGCGCCTTCGCAAGTTCATTCGGAGCATAACTGAGCTCCTCCGCAATCTTCTGGATTTCGGCGCGCTTGGCAGCGCTCACCCTTTTTGTGTTTCGATTGTTCAGCGCGATCGAAACGGCGGCCATCGAAACTCCTGCGCGCTTCGCGATATCAGCCAGTTTTGCTACTGCCATGCCGGGAAACCTCTCTGACATCTTCTCACCAGGCGAGTAAGATCGTAGCCCTCTGTGATCCAGTAGACGCCGACTTGAAAGGAGAATGGAGACTCCCACGGCCCGGTCCGCTCTGATTGTGTGTAAAAGCAGATGTACGACGGACGTCTCGGCGGGGCCGATTCTATTAAGGAGTTAATGTGATTTCGTCCCCGATACGGAATCGTTCTCATGTCGATTTTTGAAACCTCGCGTCGCCGCGGACCGCCCCCGCTATGCCCGTCGCTTGAACCTACCCCCTTAAATTTTCGGAAACTTCCTGTTTTCACGGAACGTCGAGCGGCCCGCTTTCGTAAGTGCGACATAAGAAGCCTGAAAAGGGAGAGTGCATATGCTGGCGGATCTGCGCGACGCGTTAAGGCAACTGCAGAAATCACCGGGGCTGACGGCAACAGCGGTCCTCACCCTCGCTCTGGGTATCGGCGCCACGACGGCAATCTTCACACTCGTGCACCAGGTCATGCTCAAATCCTTGCCGGTGACCAGGCCTGAGGAACTCTGGCGCATCGGCGACAAGATCCGTTGCTGTAACTGGGGCGGATACACCCAAGGCGACACAGGAGACTTTGCGCTCTTTTCCTGGGAGGCCTACAAACACTTCCGGAAGCAGACACCTGAGTTCGTCGATCTGGCTGCGCTTCAGGCGGGCAACGCGCCTCTGGGTGTTCGCCGTGCTGGAGTTGTAGCTCAACCAGATACACGGAACGGACAGTACGTCTCCGGAAACTTCTTTCGGACGCTCGGCATACAGCCGTGGATCGGCCGCTTGATGACGGACGCCGACGATCAGCTGGGAGCTCCACCGGTTGCCGTGATGAGCTATCGCATCTGGCAGGAGAAGTATGGCTCCGATCCTTCGGTGGTTGGCGCTGGCTTTCAAATTAATGGGCATCCGTTTACGGTGATCGGTGTCGCTCCACCCGGGTTCTACGGGGCGAAACTTTCGGGAGGGGGCATGCCCGATCTCTGGCTGCCCATTACCTCCGAAGAGCTACTTGCAGGAACGGTGTCGCGCCCCAAACGGCCTAATGCGAATTACCTGGACCTGCTCGGACGTGTGCGTCCGGGCGTGGATCCTAAAGCACTTGAGGCGAAACTGCGCGTGGAGTTTCATGGCTGGCTGGCCAGCCATGTGCCCGATATGGAGCCAGGCGAAAAGCAACTCTGGGAGCAGCAGACACTGCATATCGTACCGGGCGGCGCGGGTGTGTCCGTGATGCGAGATCAGTATCAGGATGGGCTGAAACTCCTCCTGATCGCGGCGGGATGTGTACTGCTGGTAGCCTGCGGCAACTTGGCGAATTTGATGCTCGCGCGTGGCTTGAAAGATCGGGCGCAGGTATCGATTCGCATGGCGCTGGGTGCCTCCCGTATGCGGCTGATACGCAAGGCCCTGGTGGAGAGCGTGCTGATGGCGCTACTCGGCGGCGTCCTTGGGATCGGCGTGGCCTATGCCGGAACGCGGCTGATCCTGTACCTGGCCTTCCAGGTCGGTGGACGGAACAACTACGTAGCGGTGAGCCCGACTCCCTCCTGGCCCGTGCTGCTCTTTACTCTTGGCATCTCGGTCTTGACGGGGATGATCTTCGGCACGGCTCCTGCGTGGATGACGACGCATGCCAATCCGGTGGAGGCTTTGCGCGGAGCGAACCGCTCAGTAGGGGGAGGCAGTTCGTGGGCGCAAAAGTCGCTCGTGGTGGTGCAGGCGGCGATGTCGCTCGTCCTCGTCTCCGCAGCCGCGCTACTCGCACAAAGCTTGCGGAACCTTGAGCACCAGGACTTTGGTTTCGAGACCGACGGGCGTTACATCGCCTCCATCAATCCGACGCTGGGTACTTATAAACCAGAGGAGATGGAACCGCTCTTCCGTCGCATTGACGAGCAGCTGAAACAGATTCCCGGTGTGCGTATGGCGGCTCCCGCACTCTATGCGCCGATGACCGGCGACAGTTGGAACGAGGGTGTACGCATCGCAGGACGACCGGAGCCTCCGGCAAAAGAAGATACGGGTGCAGGTTGGGCACGTGTCATGTCAGGCTTCTTTGAAACCGTAGGCGCAAAGATGGTATTGGGTCGCGCCTTCACCGATGAGGATACGGCGACCACGAGGAACGTCGCCGTGATCAACGAGGCCTTCGCCAAACGGTTCTTCAAAGGCCAGAACCCCATCGGTCAGCACTTCGGTGTCAACCGGGTCAAGTACGCCGGGAGTTATGAGATCGTCGGTGTCGCACGCGACATGCGCTACATGACCTACGACTACAAAGACCCCATCCGTCCCATGTTCTGGGTGCCGGAGACACAGACCGTTCAGTACGACGATCCGATGTTTGTTGAAGGCGAAAAGTGGTCGCACTATCTCTATAACATCGTGATCTGGGCGCCCGGAAATCCGCCGGGCATGGAAGAGCGTATACGCAAAGCCCTGGCGAGCGCAGATTCCAACCTCGTCGTCTACAACGTCGACTCCTACCGCAAGATCTTCAGCATGGACTTCCAGCAGCAGAATATGATGGCCACGTTGACCAGCCTCTTCGGTGCCCTCGGCCTTGTTCTGGCCGCAGTCGGTCTGTATGGAGTGATGGCCTACGCAGTGGAACAGCGGACAAGCGAGATAGGTCTGCGGATGGCCTTCGGCGCGGGCCGCGGAGATGTCATCAGGATGATCCTGCGGAGCGCAGCCTGGCAGATCGGCATTGGCCTCGGGCTCGGAATTCCCCTCGCAATCCTGGCCGGAAAGCTGATGAAGGACCAGCTCTTTGGTGTGAGTCCGGGAGACCCCCTGATGCTGGCCGCTGCCTCTGCACTGCTCATCCTGGCCGCTCTGCTCTCGTCCGTAGTTCCCGCACGCCGAGCCGCGGGAGTGGACCCCATGGTCGCTTTGAGAAGCGAGTGAACACGAATCGCAGATGATGCATGAGGCCAGATGTGGTGAAGGCGCGGGACCGGCCCCGCGCCTTCACCACATCTAGTGTTCAGAAGGTGAAACGACCGGCTGCCTGGAAGATACGGGGATCACCAGCAGCATTGGCATAGCCGAAGGTTGAGCTAACTGGATTCGCGGTGGTGAAGCCGGTTTGAGTGAAGTTGGGATGATTGAGAACGTTGAAGCTCTCCAGACGTAGCTGGAATCGCAGATGTTCATACACGTTGAAGTTACGGCTGATGGATAGGTCCACGTTGTATTGGCCTGGCGTCCGCAGGAAGTTACGCGGCAGATTGCCGAACGTACCGGTGGGAGCTGCGGTGAAGGCCGCCCTATTGAAATAGAAGCGGTTTCCGCCCGCAGCACGGCTGGTGACCTTGACGTTCGTCCGAAGCGGAACATTGGGAACAAGATTGGGACGATCTTGCCCCTGCCCGGTCAACGAAACATCCGATCCCGTGGTCACATTGATCGGCAGCCCGCTTGTCAGGCGGATAAGGGGAGCAAGCTGCCAGCCGTTGACGAGTGCACCCGTGATGCCGTGCAGGCTGCGGAATTTACTTTCCGTAACGAAGGTGATGTTGGCGATGTGACGCACATCAAAACCGCATGCACTGTAATCGCCGCGAGGGTTGTCGCTGTTCTGCAGTAGCGAGTTGGCAATATCGCCCTGGTTGTCGACCAGATCCATGCACTTCGACCAGGTGTAGTTGCCCAGAAAGTTGAAGTTGCCCTGGCGGTGCTGAATGGTGAAGATGCCGCCGTGGTAATTCGAATAGCCATGATCATCGATCACCGTAAGTGTGGGCGTGTAGAAGGCACCTTGTGATTGATTGGCGATACTCAGCGGAGTGCGCGCGTTTGCGTTAGCAGATGCTGTGGTGGAGCAGGGTGTGCCGGCCGCAGGCACGTTTGTACCAAGAAGTCCGCCGCAGGAACCAGGACCGGTCGAGTTTCCGGGGATGTAAAGAGCGCGATTCGGATAAATACCGATGTATTGATGGATGTTGCGATTGCCGAGATAGTTCGCAGAAAACGTCCAGCCCTTTCCGAGTTCCTGCTGGAGACTTGCCGTCCATTGGTAAATGGCAGGTGTGCGCGCGTCTCGCTTCATGATGACATAGGCGCTCTGCGTGGGAAAGACGGACGTTTTATCGGGCGGAAATACACCCGGGAAGGGGCTGCCACCGGGATACCCCATGTAGGGATCAGCAAAGGAAAGATTGCCGGTAATGCCGATCTCGTTGGTAAAGGGCGCGTTCGTGATCTGGCGCTGGTTCAGGTAGAGGGCGGGGCTGTCATACATCACAGCGCCACCCGCACGGAAGACCGTGCTCGGTTGTGGATTGATCGCGATACCGACGCGCGGCGAGATGTTATTCAGCCGATTGTTGGTGAGATTCTTCGGGACGCCGGGGTCGCCAGGGTAAAGCGTACCGGCGGGGGCATTGGGATAGATGGTGGAGTGTGTGTTGTTGTTGAAGGCCGCTTGGTCAAAGGTGCTGCCACGTCCGAACTTGTCCGCCTGGAAGAGCATGGGCTCATAACGGACACCATAGGTGATGGTCATACTGTTTGTTGCGTGCCAGGTGTCCTGGGCATAAACGGAGTAGATGTTCTCACGGAAGGAGGTCTGCTGTGACCGGCTCTGACCGAAGCTTTGCATGCGGCCCGTGAGGAAGTCGATCATGCCCTCTCCAACGTTCCTATTATTCACACCGGAAAGTTGGCCATTAAAGGTGTACTGACCGTTTTGCAGATAACCCGCGTTGGTGTTGTCTGCGGCGCGAATGTATTCGGCACCGAAGGCCATGGCGTGCTTGCCCCGCTGGTAGTCGACATCATCGGAAAAATCTTCACTATTGCTGTTGAAGAAGCCCGGCGAACAGGTTCCGCAACCGGCGGACGGCCCATTGCTGACTGTCATGCGGAAATCAACCGGCACATAGGTAAAAACATTAACGCCCAGCGTGCGCGCGTTGATGCCGCCAGCAGTCGGTCCGCGGTTATTGCGTCGACGAGCCCAGGTCGCATGGAACGTATTCACCACATGGGGCGAGATGGTGAAGACGTCGCCCGCAGTGGCCGTCTGCACGCGCTCATCATTGCCAGCGGTGGTCGTCAGCAGGATATTGGTGGGTGAGTAGTAGGAAGGTGCTTTGTAGTTGGTGATGTAATAGCGGGTGTACAAGGTATGACGAGTTGAGATATTCCAGTCGACGCGACCGATGTATTGGTCTTCGATGTTATTGGCTGGAAGGGCGACACTTACAAGGCCGAACTGGTCCGCTTGCGAAAGCGGCAAGTACTTAACAAACTCCAGCGATTGCGGCGAGTAAGTATTGGTCGCTACCTGACGGTAGCCTGGCGTGCCAGGGGTGGTATTGATCCGTACGTTGTTCGACGGGTTTACCAGGTTGGAACCGTCAGTCGCATTCTTGCCGCAGGCACCACCCATCTGGCTGAAGTCACCGGCCAACTCTGCCGGTGTAGGCAGACAGTAGTTGGTGGCATTGCCGACCTGCTTGTTACGAGTGCCCTGATACCCACCAAAAAAGAAGAGCTTGTCCTTGATGAGGTATCCGCCGAGGGTGCCACCAAACTGGTTCCGCTTCAGCGAATCGCGTATGGGCGCGCCTGTAGAGGTGTTGACTGAGAAGAAGTTGGTCGCGTTGATGACGTTGTTACGGATGAATTCAAAAACAGAGCCGTGCCATCTATTCGAGCCTGACACTGTGACAGCGTTCACCAGGGCGCCAGGATGCAGGCCGTTGCGGGCTGGCAACGAGTTGGATTCCACCGAGAACTCGCGCAGTGCATCAGGGAAAGGAAAGGGCAGGTTCACATTCGTGAAGTTGTCTGTATGATAGCCGCCATCGAGCACGTAGTTATTGTAGTTACCTTGACCACCAGCGACCGCGATAACAACCGAACTGGCGTAGTTTTTCGAGCCGACCATGTCGCCACTTGGCGCAGTGACAGCGCCGCCAGTTACAAGCACAAGCTGGGTCGCCTGCCGGCCGTTCAGCGGAAGCTCGTTGATGCGCTGCTGGTCGACAACCTGTTTATAGTTGACGGTCTCGGTTTCAATGGAGACAGCGCCTGCCTGCACCTCAACCATCTGCGCCTCACTACCGACCGTAAGTGGAGCATCAATCGTGGCATTATTGCCCACTTCAAGGGTGCCGCTCTGCTTGAAACCAGAGAAGCCGGGGGCTGTGACGCTGAGGGTGTAGGTGCCCACCGGCACGTTGGGCAGTGAAAAGTCCCCAGAGGCCGCCGACTTGATCTCGCGCCGGGCACCAGTATCGGTGCTGAGGAAGACCACCGTGGCATTGGGGATTCCAGCGCCTACAGGGTCCTTGACAGTGCCCTGAATGCTGGCGGTGCCTGCGGTTTGTGCGTGCAACATGGTCGGTATGAAGAGTGCGACAGCGGCGAGCGGCGCTAGGGGGAATGCGGCGGCACATGCGCAGGAAAGCAGCGTGCGGCGAATCCAGGATTCCGAGGTATTAGCGTTGGCCTTCATAAGCTCCTCAAGTATCGAAGCCGCATGGGAAAGCGGTTTCGTAACAAAACATTTTTATCTTTTGAACGCCGAAAAAATACGGGGGCCACTCAGTGCCTGTCAAGTGACAAAAAAACGCCTTTTTGAGGAGTGCAAACGATCGGACAGGGATGCTGTTACTAAAGTGTCCTTGCAGGAGGGATGCTTAGCCGTGTGTGAAAAGCTCACAAACCTGATAAAAGGGGGATTTTGGCGGGTTTCGGGCATGCTGAAATGCCATCAGCAGGTGGCGGAAAATGACCAGTTCGGGAGAACAGTGCCCGAAAATCGTGGCCGCTGTGACCGGAAATCTTCAACGCTGAGGAGTTCCGAGCGCCGCTGGCTTCCCTTCAGGCCCGGGGGCGTCCTATAGAACCAGCCTGACGCCAATCGACCAACATCGCAGGATCACGTAAGCCCGCTTTGCTTTGAAGCGGTCGATTTGTCCGAACAGCCAGCAGTTGCCTGGTCTGCTATCTGTTCAATAGGTCCCTCGCCGCTCTCCCTTTTTGAGGAATATCGGGATACCGGTCAGATTCTCCGACTCCTCTGAGCCCAGCTATCGGTCCCCATCCATCCCGGCAGGCCAACGCAGAAATTCAGCTACGACCCTTGATCTCTACCTGCCTTCAATTCAACCGGAATGCATAGAGGCTATCGACTGCGCTCACGAGAACATATTGTTTCCCGTTCAGCATGAAAGTCTGGACCGGACCGGAGACATCTCCTAAGTGCGCGTGCCAAAGTGGATTCCCGTTTGCAGGATCGTACGCGACGACGTTGCCTCCCGGGTCTCCTGTGAAAAGCAGACCGCCCGCTGTATTGAGGAGCGCATGACCGACGTTCGTTCCGCCCCAGGAGACAGCCTCCGGATACTTATGTCGCCAGGCGATCTTTCCCGTCTTGTAGTCCATCGCTGTGAGATAAGTTCCCGTTAATCCAACTCCAAACTCTTCTTTCCCACCCAGCCCCATCGCACCCCGCGGATCCAGATCCGTGAGGTAGTACATCGAGTAAGAATCCTCGCTGGTCACATAAAAAAGTCCGGTCTTTGGATTGAACGATGGCGGCATCCAGTTGGTAGCACCCGCATTCGTAGGTGAAACAAGAGAACCGGCAATGTCGAAATCCTTCTTCGGATCGCGCACGGGTCGCCCGGTTGCATCCAGACCAGTCGCCCAGTTAACCGACGGAGAGAACTTACTCGTAAGCAGGTGCTCTCCGCTGGTGCGATCTACGACATAGAAGTATCCATTCCGGGTCGCCTGTAGAACCAGTTTCCTGGGCTTGCCATTGAAAGGGGCATCTACCAGGATCGGTGTCTGCGTAGAATCCCAGTCGTGTGTGTCATGCGGTGAGGTCTGGTAGTGCCATACCAATTTGCCTGTGTCGACATTCAGGGCGACTAATGAACAGGTGTAGAGATTGTCGCCCTCTCCACGGCTTTGAGAGGTATAAGCTGGCGTCGGATTCCCAGTTCCAAGAATGTACAGATGAGTCTCGGGGTCGTACGATCCCGGAATCCACATCGGGCCACCGCCGTATTTCGCAGCGCGAAGGTTTTTCCAGGTTTTCAGCGCAGGATCGTTTTCGTCCTGAGGGGTGGCATACCACTTCCACTGAACCTCACCCGTCTCTGGATCAAAAGAGGTGAGCGCTTCCGGGGCATCCAGATCATTGCCCGTACCGACCAGAAGATGATTCCCTACTAAGATGGGCGCGCCGGTCGAGAAGTACTGTTGGTCAAATGGAGCAATGATCTTGTGCCATTTCTCACTTCCATCTTTGGCGCTCAGGGCAACAAGATAATCATCTGGCGTCTCAAGGTAGAGCGTGTCTTTGTACATGGCAAGCCCACGATTGCCGGTGTGGGTTCCACCGCGGGTCTTCCAAACGAAGTGCCATAGGATAGAGCCATCCTGGGCATCGATAGCCCACGCATTATCTGGAGTCGAAACATAGATCTTTCCGTCCCAGATAATAGCCGAGCCAACCAGTCTGCTGGAGCGGCTGTTCGGCCCGCTCTCATTGAGGTCTCCCTTACCTTCCCCGGCAACAACGGTAGGAATCGCAGCGGGACCTCCGAAAGGACCGAAGCGCGCCCCACCACCAGCAGGAGGAAGACCAGCAACGATCTTCGAGGTCCACGCCAACGAGAGATTTTTCACATTCGCAGCGTTCACCTGAGTGAGGTGGCTATACCGCTGTCCGGTATAGTCTCCAGAGTAGGTTGGCCACGAGTCGCGGAGCGGGGTTAGAAGCTGCTCTGGAGGAAGACTCTGTGCAGGCACCTGCGGAAGCATCACTGCAAGAAAAGCAAGCGGAAGAACGTGGCGATTCATCTTCATTTGATCGTCACCAGATATGCGGTTATGTCATGAATCGATTGATCGGTGTACGTGGGCAAAAGGCGGATGTGACCATCCAACGGATCGAGGACTTCGACCTTGGGTACATTCCCTGCGCGTTCGAAGGTGCGGACCTCGCCGTCGTCGGTCTTTAGGCTGACGATGAAGTCATCGATCCTGAGCAGCTTTCCGTTGACCTTTCCTCCAGACGTGGAAACGCTAACGCGTTTCGCAGGAGCGACCACGGACGGAGCTCCACCCCGCATGCCGGGCATAAGCCAGGACTGTTGAAGCGCTCGCGGATCGGTGATCTTCTGACCAATACTCTTTAGATTGCCGGTGGGAGAGTGACAGGAAGCACACTTCTGCGCAAACGCCTTCTCGCCTGCTTCTGCACTACCCAACGGAATTTTAATGGGTGCGTTTCGGCCGCGCTCATTGCCACTCACAGGAATGCTGTGAAGGAAAGCCGCTATCTGAGAGATTTGAACTTCGGAGAGATCGAATGCCGGCATCCCTTGCTGCGGTCTCCCATGCAAAATAATCGGCCCAATTAACTCTCCGCTCTGATCGGTCAGCACAGTTTCGGATCGCAACAGGTTGGGGCCACTCTCCCCTCCTCTGGCATCCGACCCGTGACAGAAGGCACACCGGACACTGTACAAACTCTTACCCTGCTCTGCCAATGCAGGATCTACCGGCTTCCTTGCGTAGGGGTTCGGGCGGTTCAGAGGCGCGGGAGCTTGCGGAGGCGTTGTCTGCGCCTCACTGTTACTCAAGGCAGCAAACAGAGAACCGACACCTGCCAACACCAGTGTAGTGACTAGAGCTGAATGCGAGGCCCGTCCGAGTCGTTTCATCGTTCCTCCTGTGCCACGGAGCCGAGATCGGACTGCTGATTCAACACAATTGCTGTTTCGTGGCTCATCTCGCGGATCGTATCCGTGATGCTCTCTCGACCGATGCCGCTCTGCTTGAATCCACCGAAGGGAACGTTTCCCGGTCTGAAGGAACCCGGTCCGTTGACAACAACTCCACCTACCTCCATACGATGGGCCACAGTGAGTGCATTGTGGATGTTCTCAGAGAAGACGCTCGCCTGTAATCCGTAGGGAGAATCGTTAACGAAGTCGATTGCTTCCCTTATCGTGGTGAACGGGACGATCGGCACAACAGGCCCGAAGACCTCATCCAACAGGCAAGGCATCGTGTCGTTCACATCGATCAGCACGGTGGGCTCATAGAAATTTTCGCCGATCCGGTTGCCTCCGGTCAGGCACCTCGCACCCATCTCAATGGATTTTTGAACTTCCTGATGCACTCGCTCAGCGGCGTTCGGAGAGATCAATGGTCCCAGTTCGGTCGTCTCCGACAGCGGATCTCCGATCTTGATCTCCTTCACCTTTTTCACCAGCACTTCGAGAAACGGCGATAGGATACTCTCCGCGACCAGCACGCGCTTCACTGCGCAGCATATCTGGCCAGCACCATTTGTAAGGCGGCCTTGAACGACTGCATCTGCAGCCGCCTCGATATTTGCATCCTGTAGCACCACCATTGCATCGACACCGCCCAACTCGAATGCGGTGCGCTTCAATGAATCCGCAGCCAACTTGGCAATGGCTTTTGCTGCAACCACACCACCGGTAAAACTGACCATGGCAACTTCAGGATGCGTGATGAGCTTATTCCCAAGTTCCTTCGGATAGCCCGTCAACATCTGCATGCCTTCGGGTGGCAGACCAGCCTCAACCAGAATCTTGCCAAGCCGTAACACCGTAAGCGGGCACTGCTCTGGCAACTTTACGATGACAGAGTTCCCAGCAGCCAGAGCCCCGGGAATTTTGTGCGCGAATAACTCCGCAGGGTAGTTGAATGGAACGATCCCAACCACGATCCCGAGTGGATGGCGAATCGTATAAGCGATCATATGCTCAAGGCCAGGAACGGCATCCATCGGAATGGTCTGGCCACGCATCCGCTTTGCCTCTTCTGAGAAATCGAGAAATAAGCGCTGCGTCGCCGTCATCTCGCCGCGGCATTGACGAATCGTCTTTCCGTTTTCCCTGCATAGGAGCTGACTCAGCTCTTCATGCTGCTCCGCAATTAATTCCGAGGCCTTACGAAGGATGTCGCTTTTACGGTGTGCAGGGAGTTTGCGCATCACCTCGCGTCCGATCAACGCAGTCTCCAGCGCCAGATCGACATCTGCTTCGTTGCAGCGAGGAACCGTATCCAGGACTTCACCGTTTGCAGGGTTACATATCTGCATTGATCGACCACTCAACGAATCGACAAACTTTCCATTAATCAGTATTTGCATCGCGAGAGATCTCCGTAGTGTGTTGAAGTAATGCCTGTTGTCCTGACCTGTTACGGCCGCCTAATCGCGTCTTTGCAGTACTGAAGGCAACTCGCCAGTTCGATGGCAGGTCCTGCTGGGCCTACATATTCGATACAAGCCGGGAAACCGTACCGCTCCTTCTTCACAAGTTGAAAGACTGCAATCAAAGGCGTCTCGCCGTCTCCGAAAGGGACAGAGTCGCCGCCATGGCTCTTGCGATCTTTTATGTGAATGTTCGTAATGCGAGCGTGGTGTTGTTGAATGTATGAAACAGGGTCGTATCCGCTCGCGTAGAAATGTCCGACGTCCAGGTTGACCCAGAACTTCTCCGAGAGGGACATGGCCTGTTCAAATTCCTTCGGGCCAATCGTATGGTTGTGCAGCGCCACAATCACGTCATGCTTTTCGGCGAAAGGCTTCAAACGCGGGAAGACTTCGACTGGCGAAGAAGCCGTGATGATCTTCGTCCCAAGGGCCTTGGTCATCAGGAAAGCCTTCTCAATCTCCGCATCGGTAAAGTTATTGTCGAAACTGAAGTTGTAAGAGAAGAACTGAAGGCCGGCGTTTGTAAACATCTTTCCGACCTGCTGGAACTTTTCAAGATCAACCCCGAGACGCCATTGGCGCAGCGCCTCTCTCTTCACTGGGTCGGGAGGTGGAAAGCCCGGGGGACGGCTACCCGCAGGCCGAGGCGGTCGAGGAACCCATGGACCAGGACGACCAGCGCCCGGCAATGGAACGGGAGCACCAAGAAAATTTTCCACGTGCTCCGACATGACGTCGATAGTCGAAAGCCCCACCGCGCGCATGGTTTCAATGATTTCCTTGATACCCATGCCGCTGAAGGTGAAGCTCGCCGACTGCACACCCATCAACACACCATCAATCGTTGAGTTGACCGGTTTGAGCGCACTCTCTTGAGATATCAGCCTGGAGGGCGCAACGCTCGCCACAGCGATCGCTGAGAGTGCCGTTCCCGTGAACTGTCTACGTGTGAGCATGTCTACTCCGTTACGTGGATGATTTGAGGACTAACAAGGCTTATGCCTTAGTGAGGTGCAGGAGGTCGGCGAACATCGTCGTCTGATGGTAAGAACCTAACTCCGGCCCATCCACAGCTCCCTTCAGATACGCGCGGTCACCAAGAGCCTCGCGCGGCTTTCCGGGAATGACGCCCTCATACCAGCCGCCATATTCGTGGTCGAGAAAATTCTTCTTAACAAAGTCAAGACTCTGATCAAAGATGGGCCACAGGTCGGAGCGGCCATGTCGGATCGCGTAGCGAGCGGTGGCCTTGAGCGTCTCGCACTGCGTCCACCAGATCATGTACTCACGTGCGGGAGTGCTGTCTGGCTTGGCAATCATCCACACGCCGCCGGTTGGTTTGTTGAAGCCTACCTTCAACGCCAGGTCCACACTGCGATTTCCCAGCTCAACAAACTTCTTATCGGCTCCGAGTTCTACCGCCCGGCTAAAGAGCGAACCCCATTCGAAGAGATGGCCTACATTGAACGCCTGGGGTTCGATGGCCTTCCAATTCTCGTCGTAGCTCTCGGGAAGATAGCCGAGCTTGTAGTCGTACATCTTCTCCATTGCAGCCATTTCAGTGACGATTTCGTTCCATATTTCTTTGGATTTGGTCGTATCGTACAGAGCCAGCAGCGCCTCGAACATATGCACATTAAGACCGTGGCGACGCGCCGCACCTCCAAAGGCTGAAGCGCCACCAGCGCGAGGTGCGCCGGAAGGATTACCAATATTCATCGGCGCTGTGCCACTGAAGTCGCGCTTCATGCTGTTGTAGAAGAACTGCCCGTCACGCATCTTGGTGCTGACCTCTTTCCAGGACTGCATGGCGGCATCTGCGTACTCTTTTTTGCCAGTGACCCGCGCTGCATGAGCCAGTGGAAAGATGGTGAAACTTGTATATCCCGTCTTGGTGTCATCAATCACTTTGAAGTCCGGAGAGGTTCGATTGAAGTAACCACCGTACTGTGGATCGCGCATTTTGAGCAGAAAGTCCGCACACTTGGTGACTGCATCGAGATATCGTTTCTCCCTTGTCTCTTCATAGCCCGCAACCATGCAATAAAGCTGACGTCCTTGTCCGTTCAGACTCGCTTCCCGCTGCGTGCCGTAAGGCTTCCATTGGCGATCCAGATTTTCCTGGATGAACCCGCTTGGCATTACGGAGGCAGCAAGCCAATGATCGAGCAGATCCCCAATGAAGGCCTTCTTGAGCCACGCCCGATCAATGTGCTTTGCAGCGGCTGCTGCCGTGTTGCTCTTCGTAGCTTGCGCCAAACCGTATCCCGACAGGAGTGAAGCTCCGCCCACGGCCAGCCTGGTGAATTCCCTTCTAGTACTCGTCATCTTCTTCTCCTGTTGAAACATTGCAGGTCCGGCAAATCCGAGAGGAAACAGTGTTGAAAGCTTAGCTCAACCAATAGTCCTATGACTATAGGTTATGAGATTAAATTTTGCCTATCAGGAAGGCAAAACAGGTTACTGCGTCGCTGCCGTGAGTCTTCCGCGAAAGACCAACATGATCACTACGATTGCTGCCGAGAGTGCAGGAAGGATGAGCAAACCTCGTCCTACCCCTCGCGGATCCGAACCGGCCAGCCAACCGATGACGGGTGAACTCACTACCAGCCCGCTGAAACCGCATGTAATCGCAAACCCAATAGCAGTGGCCGCCTTCTGTTGAAAGAGCCTGCCCACGATTGCAATCGTCGTGGGGAAGATAGGTGCCATCACAAAGCCGGCAACGAAGACCAGAGGTGCGCTTGACGGCGATGAGGCGGCTTGCAGGACAGCGAAGGTGGAGATCCCCATCAACGCCGAACAAACCAACGTAACGTAATACGGAGATGCTTTGGTAAGGAGCTTTGTCGCAACGATTCGGCCAATCAAAAGTCCCGAAGCAAATCCAAACGACAGCAGATTGAGCGCACGCGAGCTGGGCATGCCGGAACTGATAAGGAACTTGGGAAACCAATTCCAGATGCCGAACTCGCAAGCCGTGTAGAGAAACGTGATGGAAGCGAGGACATACAACATGCCTGAACTGAAGATGCCTTCTGTATCGTCCTCCCTCGCCTCACTTTCTACGCGATGAGGTATGGGCGTAAAGATTGTAAGAAGCAAGGCAAAAAGCGAGATGGCGCAGCCACAGTAAGCACTCTTGACAGCGTCAGAACCAAGAAGATTTCCAGCAACAAAAGGTGTTGCGAAGCCACCGAGTCCCGCGAAGATATTCAGAAAGTTGATTGTCGCCGCACGGCGTGCATCCGGCACATCGTTTGCCATGGCGTTTGATCCAACGATGACCAGGCTGCCGCCACACCCAAGAATGATCATCGCGACAATGCTGAGTTGCAGGCTGGAAGGATGAGACAGGATGCCGAGGCCAATCAGGCTTGCGAGTAACCCGAGAATGACCCCTACTTTCTTCCCTTTGGCATCCATAAAGGCACCAGCAACGACTGAAGTTGCTGCCAGGCCGAGGCCTTGCGATAAGGCCAGATAACCTATTTGCGTATTTGAGAGCGACAGGGTTGCGCCGAGACTGGGGACGATTGTTCCCAGGAGTGAAGCCAACATTCCATAGATGAAGATCACAACGCACGCTACAAAGATGAGCACCTAGTTAGCAACCTCATATTCTGCAAGATTTCAGCGAATAAGTCGGACTTCAAACTCCGTACGATCTCCGCGATGTTTTGCCACAAAATATTCAAGAGCGGTGCCGTCCTCCAAAAAACCAATACTGGAGAGTAAAAGCGCGGGGCTGTGCGGCCTCGTGTTCAACATCACAGCTTCTTTGGCATTCAGCGCGACGGCGCGGATAGTGCGAACGCCTTTAGCAATCACAAGTCCCAGCTTTTGATCAAGCACTCTATATAAAGACTTGTCTGAAAAATCCTCCGAAAGAACTGAAGCACAGCGCCCATAATTTAGGTAAGTTTTGACGTACACTTCAGGCTCCTCCCCCAGGAAACGCAACCGGGTCAAAAGAATTACTTTGGATCCTTCCGAGATACCTAACTTGTTCGCGACCTTCGCATCCGCAGCGATTGTTTTGAATTCGAGAACCTTGGTCCGAGGATTCTGTCCACGATGCTCAGCTTCTTCGTGGAATCCCACCAGACTCTGCATCAACGCACCGCGATACTCGGGATGGGAGATAGTCGTCTTTTTCCCGTTTCTTTTCTTGAGGAGACCTCTCTGTTCCAGGTCAGCAAACGCCTGACGGACCACTGTCCGACTTAGACCAAAGTGCTCGCAAAAGGCCTGCTCGCTGGGGAGGCTTTGCCCCGGGAGCCAATCGTTTGCCCGAATCTTTTCCTCCACAAGCTTAATCAGCTGAGAATAGAGAGGCATTGGACTTGCCTCAATGATCGTTCCAAGTCTGTCCAGGGACACCGTAATGGTCGCAGTTGCATTCATCGGGCTACAACATCGCGGATATTCAGCGACGCCTCTCTTGCATTTTTATTCGAAAAGGTCCTCGCGCCTCATGAGAAAAGGCGCGATCGCGAAGATCGATGCCTTTCGTAACGATTCGCATTTAACCTCCTCTACATGCGCATCGACCTTTTGGTAGATAATATCCTATCCTTATAGGTAGGCAAGATAAAGTATTACGCTTTCCATTATTCGGCTACGAATTACTTCTTAAAGTCCGTAAGCGAAAACTGGTTCGCCATCGCCGAATTTCCGTCATCGTTTGGATGGATGTGGTCTCCCGGATCAAACTCGGGTCGGAGTTTCGCCTCATGATTGGGCGTTCGAAGCACTTTGTCAAAGTCAACGATTGCGTCGAAGTTTCCGCGTGTGCGAATCCATTGATTTACCGCTTGCCGCGTAGCCTCGCCTATCGGACCAGCAAGCCAGATGCCTTCTTCGGGTGTAAGCGTCGCTCCCATCACTCGAATGTTATGCACGTGAGCCCGGGCAATGATCTGCTGATAGCCAGCGATAAGATCAGCTGCAGTTAAAGCTCCCTCTCCTTCGATCTGCCCATGAGTATTGATATCGTTTATACCTTCCAACAGAACGACCCATTTAACTCCAGGCCGACCGAGCACATCACGGTCGAAACGCGCGAGTGCGCTCACACCTGCACCATCTCGCAAAACCTGATTGCCCGAGATCCCCAGGTTCAGAACGCTGGCCTTTGGGGCACCGGCTCCAGTCAGTAAGCGTCGCTGGAGAAGCGCTGGCCAAGCTCTATGAGCATCGACGGTAGTCTTAAAACCATCTGTGATGGAATCCCCCAGAGCAACGATCGCGAAGCGATCACTTGGTGCTACTACGTCAATACCCGATAGCCACATGTAAGAAGTTGTCGTAGTCGACGCGGCCGGGACTTCTACATTGGCCGAAGTATCTCCATCGGAGATATAGGTAGTGTGTAAGCCCAGAACGTGAGTCGTTGGGGTACCCTCCGACTTCGTGACATAGATCGACATAGCCACACTCGACGAATCCGCAAGGTCTAAATCGATCGGATCACTGGTCAGCACCGCGCCTGGAAATATCTGTACTTCCTTGTTGCCTGAGAATGTAACCGAGCGATCGGTCCCGGCAATAATCTTTGAACCTTCACCTTTCTTCGCGATGTGCACCGCACCGAAAAGCAACGGCTTTTTGCCAAAGGCATTTGACAACTCCACACGGAATCTCTTTCCGCCAACTCCTATCTGGGTTGTCATGCGGACCGTCTGTCCATGAATGTCGGTGGGACCGGGCGGTCTTCCGCCCGGACGACCGCCTGGAAAGTTGGGACGCTTCACGGTTGCTGGGACGTTGGGAGGATCAGGAACCGTAGGTGCAAGTTCCTGTGCCGTTCCCCAGGTAGCAATCCAGTGTTCACCTGACTGCGCTCTCGCCGCGGATGTGAGATTGAAAGACGATACGATGAGCGCGAACACCACTGCCTTCAAACTCTTGTCCATTACTTCCTCATCTTCGCTACGTAAATGGTCTCGCAAGCGGGGATCTTCCTCTGGCTCGTCTGAGATTGGCGCATTATAAATAGCGGAGAGGCGCACATCTCGCGACTCCCCGCTACTCACCTCTTTAGAATGCGAGCCTCAGACCAAACTGAATCTGACGAGGGTTGTTGGCCTGTGCGGTGACCCTGCCGTAGTTTCCTCCGTCATATGCGGCTGTCGACGGAGCCTGGAACTGCACGCGATTGAAGATGTTGAAGAACTCCGTAGTAAAGCTGAGTGTGACTGAGTCACGAATCTGGGTAGCTTTCAGCAGGGAGAAGTCGTAGTTATTGACTCCATGGCGTCGAATGCCGCCATCAACGCGGGGTGCATTGCCAAACTGAAATCTACCTGGAGCAGTAAAGCAGGACTTGTTGAACCATGAGCCACTATCGACGCGGCTATGGACACCACCCTGGGGAATCTTATTGCATCCGACGACCACGTTAGGACGGGTCGTTCCTTGTCCCACACCGTTCTGGTAATAGCCGCCTCCACCGAAGTAAGTCGACAGGTCATTGGGTGCAGCAAGAATGCCGAGCGGAGTTCCAGAACGGAAGCTCGTAAGTCCATTCACGCGCCATCCGGAGATGAGCACGGAGATTGGACCGGGAGCGTTGGCGAGCCATTGTTGCTGCTTACCGAAGGGCAGATCGATTCCGTAAGCGATCGTTGCTGAGTGCGGATAGTCTGAAGAGCTCAGCGACCATTCGCCCGCAAGGTTGTTGTTGTTCTGAACCGTGCCTTGATAACCGCTTCCGCCTTCCAGGAACTGCGTGACGGAATCGGTGTTCGACATCAACTTACCCCATGTGTAGGCAATATTCAGCAACCCTCCGTGAGAGAACCGTTTTTTGAACGAGCTCTGTAGAGAGTTGTAACTCGATGCGCTGTTGCGACTTCCTGCTGCCGTGACGTAGTTGTACTGTGGGAATGGCTTCAGCAGAAGACCTTTGAAGACGGTCGGCTGCGACAGCTGCCCAGTTGCAATCTTTCCGAAGAATGGATTCGGAACCAGCGTCTCCAAATCACTTCCCATCGAGAGGTATTGGTCAGGGAGTTGGTTAATGTTCGACGCAGACCAAGTGTTCGCGCCTTGAGCCTGCAGATGAACGCCCTTTGAAGCACCATAGGCGAGGCTGTAGCTCATGGTGGATCCGAGTTGATGCTCAAAGGCAAGATTCCACTGCTGTACATAGCTATAGGGTTGATTTGGGATTCGGGACTGAATGTTTTGACCGTAAAGAGAGGTGAGACGAGACGCATCTCCGCGACTCGGAGTCAAAACACCAGTCGGGAATGGATTCGAAACGGTCGTATTCACCTGGCTGAAGGTGTTATTTGCGTTGTAAGTATTGGTGAGCAAAGTAGTAGCTGTGTTAACACTCGAGCTATTAGGACCATCCTGCGACAGGGTAGACGGCAGATAGGAGATACCGTAGCCAGCCCTGACAACCATCCGATCCGTGAGACGATATGCGAAGCCTACGCGCGGTGCAAAGAGCATCCAATGCAAATCCTCTTCACGACGTGAGGGACGATCCACCGAACCCACCAGAGCCAGTTTGCCAAGCACGCTTTGATTTGCACCCAGCGCAGGATTGGCGATCGTACCCAGAGGGCTGGGAGCGTTTGGAAGAATGACCGTGTTCCAGTTATTGGCTTCCGAGTAGGAACCGGGCTGGTCCCAACGCAGACCAACGTCCAACGTCAGTTTCTTGGTCGCCTGAAAACTATCGGTAACGAAGAATCCATAGTTATGAAGAAATGCGCGCGAACCACCGATCGCTAACCCAGAAGTGCTGGTGGGAACGCCTAGCAGACCGGAGGCCACGGAGTATCCGGATCCAGGTACCAGGGGAGAAGCAGTCGTCTGCGCGGAGAAGGTGAACACATTGCCACCGCTATCCGGATCGGCAATCCATTGCACGCTACGGGCTGACCCGCCGACCTTCACGGTATGCCTTCCGAGGATCTTTGTGATGCTACCCGACAAGCCATACACGTTTGTATGCCAATAGAGCTGTGCGGGACCTGTGCTTCCAGCGATACCCGTTCCAGTGAAACTGAACGCTGTCGGCAGCTGCTGTCCAAGTGCATTTTGCATCGCGGCCAGACCGGGAGAGATACCAGAGATATCCGTTCCCAGACCACGTGGGAAAGTGAACTGATATACGCGGAGATACGAGGCCCGGGCATCGATAATGGTTGTGGGGTTCACAGTGAACGTGTCGCCGATCATCGCAACGTGGTCCGCGATGCCGCCAGGAGCAGGAGGTTCGAATGCTTTGACCCCAGGATACGGGTTAGTCGTGATGCTCTGAACTTTGAACTTCGTGTATTTCATGAAGAGTAAGTTGCGAGATCCGAAGCTCTGATCGAGCCGGGCATTGACTTGATCGTTTAAATAGCTTGTACGCGTTGTGGTGATGTAGTTGCTCGCGATCGCATTTGGATTCGTTGCGTCCGCAGGATAATCCTGCTTGAGCAACGCCGTGACCGCAGGATCAATCCGGTTTGGGCAGATCACATTCAATACACCATTGCACTGAAATTGCGCTCCGCCGTTCGCAGGATCGTAGATCTTAGGATAGAGCGGAGAGCTGAAGTCGCCTCTGAGCGCAGCAGCCGTAGGAACCGTGCTGGTAGAGAGATTGCCATTCACAACCGGTTGACGCTCATAACCGGCGAAGAAGAAGGTGTGATCCCGCCAGATGGGTCCACCGATGGTACCACCGAACTGATTTTGAATATAGGAAGGCCGCGCTCGACCGGCACGGTTGCTGAAGAAGTCGTTAGCATTCAGAATACGGTTGCGGTGATATTCATATAGTGAACCGTGAAATGTATTTCCGCCCGACTTTGTGCTGATGTTGATAACACCGCCAGCAAAGCCACCAAACTCCGCGCTCACATTGCTGGTCGAAACGCGAAACTCGCGCACCGTGTCCTGCGATGGAATAAACGAAGTTGCGTTGTTTGCCGGGATATTCGCCTGAACTCCATCGACAAAAGTGATGCTTTGATTTCCGAATCCGCCGCCGATCTGGTAATTGCCGAACGCGATCAAATTCGTAGAGAAGTTGCCGCCCGTGCTGCCCTGCGCGATAACGCCAGGAACAAGGGTCAGCAGGTTGTTGACGTTTCGTCCATTCAGCGGAATGTCCTGGATCGTACGACCCTCAATCACACCGCCAAGGTTGGCCGTATCGGTCTGAATGAGAGGTGCGGCACTCGATACCTCAACCTTCTCATTCACGTCGCCGATCTGGAGAGCCGCATCGGCCCGCGCTGTGCCTCCCACCTGGACCTCGACATTCGAAAGTACCAGATGCTTGAAGCCACTCAAGTCAACGTCGACGGTGTACTTCCCCGGGCTAAGACTCACAAAGCTGTATGTTCCGGACTCACTCGTGTCGATCGTGTGCGTTTGGTTCGTGTCTTGGTTGGTGATAGTCACTTTTGCACTGGCGATAGCTGCACCCGAGGGATCCGTGACCGTTCCAACCATTGCACCGAAGGTCGTTTGAGCCTGAATGCTCCCTACACTGCACCCGAAAAGGATTGCAATGAGCATGATTAAACTTTGAGTAGACGCGATAGCAATGCTTATTTTTGTTCTTAAACCGTTTGCCATTGTTGCCTCCGTAAAACGCGATCCACGAACCTTGGCAATTAGGGTTGCTATAATGATAGGTGGACAGCTTCGCGGACATCCTATGGAGCACAATTAAGCACTGTCAAGGCCAAAGGTGGACAATTTGCACAGGACTTCAAAATAGCAGTCTAGGGAACTTGAGCTCAGCGAATTGTTCCTGAACGTCCCAGATACCGGCCTCGCTTCCCATGCAGCTTTGGCATTTCTGTTCTTGCTCTTCGCCAGCTATCATCCTAGGATGATTCCTACAGGCTAACGATAGCTTTGAATGTTGTTTTGCGAAAGGCTAAAACTAATGATCCCTACTCTGCTGAAGTTGGGCTTAGCCGTTTTCCTCTTCGGAATACAGTGCTTCGCCCAGACCTCTTCACTTCCAGTGCCTGCCGCCACGCAACAGCTAGCGGTTTCACTTTCTCCTGAAGAACGGGCTGCAAGGATCAAAGCGCGACAGGAACAGATGATGAGGGATTGGCCGAACCTCACTCGTTATCAGACCGCAAACGTATCAGTCGTGCATCCAGTACAGGCAGTCTTCATAGGCGACTCGATTACAGACTTATGGGCGCAGAAACCCGAGGAGTTCTTTCCCGGTAAACCCTATGTGGGTCGCGGCATAGGCGGTCAGACGACTCCCCAAATGCTGCTGCGCTTTCGACAGGATGTAGTCGACCTCAAGCCCGAAGTGGTTGTCATCAATGGCGGCACCAACGATATCGCAGGTAACACGGGGCCTTCGACTCTTAAGATGATCGAGGACAACCTGAAGTCCATGATAGAAATCGCGAAGGCTAATGGCATCCGCGTCGTTCTGGCCTCGGTAACTCCGGCCTTCGACTACCCATGGAAGAGAGGTCTGGAGCCTGCCGAAAAGGTCGTAGAACTCAATGCCTGGATGAAAGATTACTGTACGCACTCTGGCTGCACCTACGCGGATTACTTCACCGCCATGGCAGACGAAAAACATGGGATGAAAGAAGGACTAAGCATCGACGGAATCCATCCCACGGCAGAAGGCTACAAGATCATGTCCCCAATCGCCGAAGCCGCAATCTCTGCAGCCATAAAGAGTAAATAGTAACAATCGGCGGGCTTACTCGCCCGTTTGATGTCTCCAGGAGAATCCGGTGTTCAAAGTTGGTTCTACGATAGCTGTTACCCTTATGCTCTGCGCGACCCACCTGATCCACGCCCAGGCTCCACCTCGACAGGATGCCGTCCAACAGCCGCCACGTACGGATCGTACGCGCCGTGTGGCAGCGAACTTCCCGACGAATACGCTCATCTCACCGGACGTGCATGGCGATCACACGGTCACCCTTCGATTTCGTGCCCCACAGGCGACCCATGTTTCGCTGATCGGCGAGATCACACAAGGGAAAGGCCCCCTTCTGATGACCAAGGACGAAACCGGTATCTGGAGCGTGACGACCCCTCCGCTTCCGCCGGAAATCTGGATCTACAACTTTCGCGTGGACGGCGTCGACGTCCTGGATCCGTCCAACCCATCGGTAAAACCAGTACCCCCCGGCCAACTGATCTCGAACTTTATTGAAGTACCAGGCGATATACCAGCGGATTACGACTCCTCGCATGTGCCTCACGGTCAGGTACGCATCATGCTGTACGAGTCAGCTGCGATGGGCTTCACACGGACGATGTGGGTCTACACACCGCCAGGTTACGACGACAGCCATAAGCACTTCCCTGTCCTGTACCTGCTGCACGGCAATGGCGAAGAAGTATCTGGGTGGGTTCGCAATGGTCGCGCAAACGTCATCCTGGACAATCTCCTAGCCCAAGGCAAAATTCAGCCCATGATTGTAGTAATGCCGCAAGGTCATGCCCTTCAAGCCCCTTCTGTGGAACCTCTCAAGCGCGTTACGGGTGAGACGAGCATGTTCTCTCCGCTCTTCCCGAAAGATCTAATCGGTCAGATCATTCCGCTCGTCGAAAAAAGCTTTCGCGTAAAAGCAGGTCGGGAGTCACGCGCGATCGCCGGTCTCTCCATGGGCGGTGGGCAGGCACTCTCGATTGGTCTTGGGCATCCAGAACTATTCAAGTACGTGCTTGGTTACAGCGCAGCGATTGGTCCGAACTTCCTCGATATCACCGATGTCCTGGATAAGTCGTTTGCCAACGCCGCCGCAACAAACAAGAACTTTGGTCTTGTATGGATCTCCTGCGGCCGCCAGGACTTTCTCTACAACGCAAACAAGTCATTGAACGACGATCTGACCAAAAACGGCATTGAACATAAGTACGTCGAAACCGAAGGTTCACACGTTTGGAGTGTATGGAGAAAGAATTTGAGCGCTTCGGCCCCTCTTCTCTTCCGATAGCCACCACGCCAGACACTTTAAGATATCGAGGTCAGTCGGTTCGCTGAAATCGAAGAAAGATCCCACGCCTGAGCTTGTAACTTCTTGCCTGCAATCTGCAACGCTATATCCGGTGCCGTGTCGCCCTCGTAATAGAAGCGCTCAATCAGACCAACGCGTTTCGCAAGGAGTACTTCGAGCACCGATCCATCAAAAAACATATGAACAGAGGGAAGATCGCGAGACTGTAAAGCGATCCTGGTGTTCTTCACAACAAACGCATGAACGCCAGCATCGTACTTCAGCTCCAGAGTCTTTGCTGTCGGTAGCTCTATCTGGATCTGCCAGTCTTCATCGCGCGACGAAGTCAAAACAACCTCCCCAGTACATTGAGGCACCCTTACCGCAGCCTTGTCATTCCGCACCTCCGCGTTGATAGCGTGCTTACGAAGCATCGTCGTGGAAGGCAGGAATTCCATCTTCAGATTTCCGTCCGGGTCGAGATTCAGAACGCGCGGCAGACTCATCATCCCAGACCAGCCAGCCTTCAACATCTCATCCTGTGACCGGCGTTCCGGCACCCAACCCCATAGGATCCTTCTTCCTTTTGCATCGAGTTGGCTCTTCGGTGCGTAGAAGGCACCCAGGTCAATCAGACCGCTCTTCTTCTGTTGGAAAGTCATCGTCTGCGGATCAAGGACACCTGATTGCCAGAAGACCTTTCGTTCGGTCGAAAAGATCAACAGGTGCTGCCCATTGAGTTCAAAAATCTCCGGACACTCCCACATCTCACCATCATCGACCGGGTTAGAAGTCAGCTTCTTATTCCATTGCCCCGTCGCCAGTGGATGCAGATACTCCCAATCGAAGAGGTCTGTAGATCGATAGAGCAAGGCACAGCCGCCAACCTGCTCGATGCCGGCACCTAAGATCATGTAGTACACACCGTTCTGCTTCCAAACGGATGGATCTCGAAAACCAACGATCCTCAATCCCTTCGGAGGTGAAGCGATAACAGGGCGTGCTTGCTTCGTCCATTTTCGGAGCAATGGGTCGTCGGACCACGCAATACACTGAGATTCCCGCAACCCCTCATTTCGAATCGTCTCGTGATCCTTGTCTCTTACTACCCCCGTGTAAATTGCATAGACTCGCTGTCTCCCATCCTTCTCCAGGATGACGGTGGAGCCGGAAAAACAGCCAGCTCCGTCGGGCCCGCCAGGCGACATCGTGAAGGCGACCGGGTAGTTACGCCAGTGAATCATGTCCTCCGAAATCGAATGACTCCAACTCATATTCCCCCAGACAGCGGACTCCGGGTTGAATTGGAAGAACATATGATATTTTCCGTTGAAATAGATCGGCCCGTTGGGGTCATTCATCCAGTTGTGACTAGGAAGTAAATGGTATTGCGGACGCCTGGGATCTCTGGAAATGGTCGGCGACGACTTATCGTCTGAGAGCAAATAACCCCGACTCATCCGCGCCGAGAGACCTGTCGCCACGATAGCTGCTGAACCTCGGAGGAAGGAACGCCTTTCCAGTTGTCGCCGTTTCATGCCGCCCCCTCACTCGCAACAGATGCAACTTAGATCATCGATACACGGAGTAGCTCCGACCTGCGTTGCTACCCAACTTGCAAAACGATTGGCTGCCTCACTTATTTCAGACAGACTCCGGCCGCGGATCAGGTGGTGAGCGAGACAAGCAGTGAAAGCATCTCCCGCCCCGATCGTATCCGCAACCTTAATTTTGATTCCAGGGTGTTCCACTACTTCGTCCGGCCCAACCAGCACGCTGCCGTGCGCTCCACGTGTCAAGCAGATCAACTGCAATCTGAAGATCTTCAGAAGCGACTTTGCACGAGAGACATCATCAGCCATCTTGAGATGGAAAAGGTCAGAAACAATATCTAACTCATGCTCGTTAAGCTTTACGACATCGGCATAATTGAGTGAACGTTCGATAACTTCCAATGTGTAAAAGGGGGGGCGTAAATTCACATCGAAGATGCGAAGCGTTGAAGACCGCGTGTGCATCAGAAATCGATCGATAACGGATGCCGACTTCTCACACCGTTGCGCAAGCGAACCAAAGCACACAACATCGGCCCTCTGGGCAAGCTGAGCCCATTGCTCGTTCCATTCCAGACAATCCCAGGCGACCGGTTGTCGAATGGTGAACGTCGGCTGGCCTTCTGCATCCAGCACAACTTGAGTTGTACCCGTCTCGAGCCGCGGATCAATCTGAAGATAACTCGTGTTTAAGCCACGCACCTGAAATTCCGCACGCAGTTCGTCGCCCAGTTCATCCCCACCAATGCGGCTCGCGATCTCCGCCTCATCGCCGAGAACCTTCGCCATGTAAGCAAAGTTGGTCGGAGCGCCACCTAAAACGATACCGGTGGGGAGCATGTCCCAAAGGATTTCTCCGAGTCCAACGATCAACGCTCGCCTTCTCATGGAACTCCTCTTCCTCGATTTCGTCACTCGATACAACCGCTATCGAGGTCCGAACCGTTTTAGGGGTTAAAACAGTGAATGTCAATGGTGGTCAGATCTTTGAATAGTTCCATAGACATCTCATGGCGACTTTCGACCGGAAAACGCGCTTTTATGAAGGGATTGGCGTTTTCCGATGCCAAGCACCCTTTTCCGCCTCTTTGCTTCAGCTCTGTCGCTACCCTGGACAAGTTGTCTGGAAGTTCCCTTGTGGTACAGTACCTCGTACTTCTAAATCAAGCTATGGCCGATCACAAGTACCAGGAAATCGTCAAGAAGCTCCAAGGCGAAATCAACTCGGGCAGATACAAGGCGGGCCAGAAACTTCCCAGCGAGTCCGAACTGGTGCGCAGGCATGGCGTCTCGCGCATGACCGTCTTCCGCGCCATGCAGGAGCTTCAGAATCAAGGCACTGTGGTAAGACGAGTTGGCTCCGGGTCGTATGTATCCTCTCACCTGAACACAGGCGGTCATGTCTTTGGCCTACTCATTCCAGAACTGGGCCAGACAGAAATCTTCGAGGCTATCTGCAGAGGAATCATGGAAGGACCAAGAGCCACCCAGCACTCCCTTCTGTGGGGCAATACTGTGCCAACGGAGAATAAGAAGGAAGAAGTTGCGGAACAACTCTGCCAGCAATACATTGATCGCAGAGTCTCGGGAGTCTTCTTTGCTCCGCTAGAGTTTTCTCCTAGCTGTTACCAGGTAAATCTTCGGATCGCAGCTGCCTTCCGAAAAGCCAAAATACCCCTGGTGCTGTTAGATCGGTGCATCGAACCCTATCCCCTGCGTAGCGGTTTCGATCTCGTAGGGATTGACAACAGGAGGACCGCGTATCTTTCAACCATGCATCTTGTGCGAGCCGGCGCCAAACGAATCGCTTTCTTCGCCAGGCCCCATTCCGCCGCGACTGTAGACGCACGCATTGCAGGCTACAGAGAAGCGCTCCTCATGTCTCCGCTACACGCTACCAAGCCGCTGGTCTATCTCGGGGACGCGTCCGACGAGGCTTACGTGAAAAATCTGTTGCGACGAGATCGACCTGACGCACTTCTCTGCGCCAACGACCACACCGCTGGAATTCTCATGCACACCCTTCTCTCCCTTGGAGAGAGAATTCCAGAAGACATCAAGATGATGGGCTTTGACGATGTGAGGTATGCGCGTTTACTGCCTGTACCTCTCAGCACACAGCACCAGCCATGCAAAGACATCGGCCAGATCGCACTCGCCGTCATGCTGGATCGCATGCAAACCCCGGACCTCGCTCCTCGAGATGTTCTTCTTGGCTGTCATCTGGTCGTCCGCAAATCCAGCGAACAGCATCAGTAAAGGCATCGTTCACTTTTCGCAGCGGACCCTCTCCTAATTCTCAGCAGATAACCCTTGCCAACCTATCATGACAGGATGATAAAGTTATAGCCCGGATTGAATTCTGTCCTGCGAGTTCAAGAGAACCAATTGGAGGAAATTCGAAATGAAACTCAAGATCTTCTATTACCTGGGCTTGATCTCCCTGGTGCTGCCTGTGACCGCAGTCTCAGAAACCGTACCAGCGGGGCAGTTCCGTGTCGGCGCGGCCAAAGTGGATGTGACACTGGCTGAACTTCCGAAGAATTATCTGGGAGTTCTGGACCACGTCTATGCTCGAGCCATCGTGATTGACAACGGCCACACCAGCGCAGCCGTCATCACCCTCGACGCGGGGGGAGTTCCCACGTCCCTCTGGGAGCACGTCACGCAGAGGATTCAGAAAGAACTCGGCATCCCCTCGATGAACGTTCTGATCACGGCAACACACTCGCACAGCGTCCCGGGTCCCTATCGCAGAACCGCCACAGGCATGGAGGCGACACCGGCAGCGGTCGACTACGAAAACAAGGTCTTTCAGGCGGCAAAAACTGCAAAGGACGCAGCAAAGCCCGCACGTATGACCTATGGAACCGGAGTTTCTTATCTGAACGTACAGCGCGACCAGATTGATGCGCAGACACACGCTTGGTGGGAGGGTGCAAACTACGGCGGACCCTCCGACAAAACCGTGGCAGTCATCAAGTTCGACGCGCTCGATGGTACGCCTATCGCCGTCTACTACAACTACGCGATGCACGCCGTCATCACCGGTGTGCTCGACATGGTGAGCGGAGATATCCCAGGAGCCGCCTCGCGGTATATCGAATCCCACTTCGACGACAAAGTCGTCGCCCTCTGGTCCGAAGGTGCTGCGGGAGATCAGAACCCAATCTACTTCCAGCAGACCTACGACCTTCGCGAGATTCGCATCAAGGACTACGCAAAACGCGGACAGGACATCAAAAATTCGCTGCCTCCAGGTGGAGAGGGGTTGGATCGTAACAACAAAGAGGTGAAGCATCTCATGGATGAGCAGAAGACCATGATTCTCTCCATGGGCCAGCTCCTCGGTGAAGAGGTCCTTCACGTCATGCGCGTAGCCAAACAAGGCGACGCCGAAGGACGCATTCTAGGAAAGGTAAAAAGCATCGAATGCCCAGGACGTGTGCGTACAGACAAGGGTCGCGGGGGCGTTGCTGGAACGTACACGGATGGGCCGCCCGTCAAGATACAGCTAGGTCTGCTCATGATCAACGATGTCGCCATTGGCGCAGTCAACGCCGAGGTTTACAACGAGATCGCGCAAAGGCTCAAGAAGGAATCACCCTATGCGAAAACGCTCATGGCCACTTTGACGAACGGCATGGCGAACTCCGGATACATCCCGGATGATGCGTCGTTCGGTCATAACACCTTCGAGGTCCTCTCCTCGCGTCTCCAGCCTGGTTGCGCAGAGACTTCGATCGTCGATGGGATTTTGAGCATGATGCCTGCCCCAACCTACTGATCCCCCGCCTGAATCTCACGCCACAGGCGGAGGAAGATGCAAGATTACATCTTCCTCCGCTCTGCGAGTAGGCTCCGAAATGATCTCGATAAAATATATGCTCGAACGCAACATTGAGGTTTCGATACTCGTCGTTCCGCGAAAACCGGTATTGGCCGTTCCCCTCTTCCAACTATCAAACCGCACGTTAATCTCTAGACACGCGCGTTGCAACTGTTTCCAGTCGAGAACTTTGTCCGCCGACGCTGCTGGGCCGAATAAGTATCTCGAAGTAAAGGAATGGAATCATCTATCGCTAACCCGCCTGCATAGCGACCACCAAAATCTTCCGCTGCTGTTGCCGTGGCTTACCGAAGCGATACTGAGGGAGCGACGGAAGACCAGGCCACAACGTCATAAACATCCATGCCCGGCGGCAGACCCTCCCGTATGCACTGCAGCAAACGGTAAAGCATGATGTAGTCCAAGCCACCGTGACCGTCAAGTTTTTTAGCGATCTCTCCTTCGGTCTTCCAGAATGGATGCTGAAACTCTTTCCATTTAGCAATCGCCTCCCACGACTCATCGGAGTTCTGTCCGTCGAGATAGATGCCTCTGAAGAGCCCCTTGGAATCTTCACCGGGCCGCAGCACTACATCTCCGCTTCCTGGTATCCGGAGAAGAAATGCACGGGAGAGAAGTGCAGACATGGATTTACATGGCCGCCCACGTTGGAAGCTTGCGCGCCATTGAGGATCCCGATTGGCTTCTGGAGCATCTGCGGACTTTAGCCGATACCAACGAAGTCATCGCGGAAGTTCCCTGGCGAGTCGCGGATGCTCATCCGGAGTCCATCGCGAAGCTGCCGGGCGATCGTCGGATTTGAACTTCAGGCATCGCAAATGGAGGGTAAATGGAAGGTCGGCCAGAATCGCAATGAGCAAGACGCCGCAGCCGTGATGGGTGGCCTCGCCGGTCTTGGAACGCCTGCAAGTGCAGAAATTAGCAGACTTGTTGCGAGCGCGGCGTCCTCGCTAGTCGGCCCCGGTACTGCGAACGCGCGATACCGAGGCCTAACGGCGATGACTTATTGCTCTAATTCCAAATCAATGCTTTTCTTGGTTAAATCGATCGCCCCAATCGTAAAGCTGCGCACTTGGCCCGCTTTGATAGCCTCAGACTTCTTCGTTTCGGTGGAAGTGGTCGAGACTGCTGGGGAATCCCCTGACTTCCACTTCGACTTCAGCATGGAACTAAACGCGGAGAGATCGACCAGAACCGGCGGCTGAACTGTGGGCCTTTCGAGCGTGCCAGAAGCCAGGCTTGGCAACACGCACTGGGCAATGATTCCTTCTCCCAACTCGATCCGCGCCACGCCGTTCTCGACCGAAACTACACGGCCAGTGACAGCATCTCCTGTCCTATGCTCGCCGAGGAATTCGTCCAGGCTCGTCGGTACGAGCTGCTTGATGCTCAAACGGAGCTGGCGCTTCTCCTTATCGATCTCAAGTACCTGCGCACGGACCACCTCGCCAACGCGTAGTACATCGGATGGATGATTCAGTCGGCGTTCCGCCGTGATTTCGCTGATGTGTACAAGGCCTTGAACGCCTTCAGCGACTTGCACGAACACGCCAAACTTCATGATGGTAACGACCGGCCCCTCGACGACCGAACCTGCTTTGATCTGTGCCGCGGCATCGACCCAGGGATCCCCCAGGGCCTGTTTCAGGCCCAGCGAGATGCGGCGGTCTTCGACACCAATCCCGAGGATCAGGGCGTCCACGCTGTCGCCTATATTCAGCACTTCGGTAGCCTTGTGAATGCGCTTAGACCAGGACATCTCGGAGAGATGCACCAGACCTTCCACGCCCGGTGCGATTTCGACAAAGGCTCCAAAGTCGGCAGTGCGCGTCACCGTGCCTCGCACCCTATCCCCCACGGCAAACTTTCCAGCCACACTATCCCAGGGATGCGGCTGAAGGTGCTTTAATCCCAGGCTGATACGACGGCTCTCCGGATCGATCTTCAGAATCTTTACCTGCAGCGCCTGGCCAACATCTAAAACGTCGGAGGGGCTCCCGATGCGGCTCCACGCCATGTCGCTGACATGCAACAGGCCATCAATGCCGCCGAGATCGATGAACGCACCATAGTCCGCCAGACTGCGCACGGTTCCGTCTACGATCGAGCCTTCCTGCATTGAAGCAAACCGGAGGTCACGCCCCTTTAGTGCCTCTTCTTCGGTAACCACACGACGATCGATGACAACATCTTCCTCGACTACATCGAGCTTTGTGATACGGCAGAGAATCTCCTGCCCCACAAGCTTTTCCATCTCACCTGCATCCCGTGCGCCGCTGCGCGATGCAGGAAGAAAGGCACGCATGCCGACGTCGACATGCAGACCGCCCTTCACCACGGCTGTAACCGTACCCACGATGTTCGTCCCGTCGGCGAAGGCTGCCTGCAGGCTGCTCCAGTCCTTGGGTTGCGCAACGCGGAAGAGTGAAAGACCGTAGTAGCCGTCGGAATCGCGGCCCTTAACGGAGACCATCAACGTGTCACCTTGTTTTACGCGATCGCTGCTAACTGGCAAGGCGGTCAGCGGAAGGACACCCTCGGACTTATACCCAATGTCAACAAACACAGATTCGGCACTGATCGCGACGACAGTCCCGCGGATCTGCCGTCCCTCTTCGTCCGCGCGGCGGTCGCTCGTGCGCTGATACTGAGAAAAGATTTCACTGAAGGACTCAGTGTCATCGGGGTCAGACGTGCGAACGGCGGATTCACGCTTATCTTCGGGCGCGGGAGCTTCGTTTATCTGTTCCAGTTGCTGTTGAATGATGGGACCGCTCATGAGCGCAAGGTTATCACTCCACCGCGTCTGTCGCCAGAAACTGGTCATCTTGGGTAAATCCTGTGAATCTCAGGAAGCTCTCCAGGATGCAGTTGTGAGATCTCGAATGATCTGCCGCGATGCAATCTTGGGATGAACCTACAAGAGCAGTTTCACTTTCGATCCAATGCCCTTTTTCATGCAACGCGACGGCATGAACGGAAACCTGAGATATGGACCAACCCATCTTTGGGCCGCCCGTAGGTGCCAACAACGAGTGCGGGATAGTTCGGGTTATCGGTTACCCGAACTATCCACGCAGATAGAGGTTATATTATTTGGGCTCGCAAGGGCTTTCTCCGCAACCGTCAGGAACAGGCAGGAGGATGATAGGGTGCGAGGGATCAATTTGCACCGGCTGCGGTACAGGAGCACTTGGCTGCGCGTGAGACGTAGCTACAGCAGCGGAAAAAGTAAGTGCCATGGCTAACATAACGTTGATTGCGGTCTTTTTAACTTTCATAAATATCCTCTCATTGTGCTAGGTGAAGCTCATATCTTCGTACGTAAGATATGAATTTGATTTTAGGAAGCGACACATAAAGAAGGCATAAGGCTTTACATACTCTCCATCAGTCGACTAATTTCCCATAAGATTGCTCCACCTGTTGAGATACAGATTGAGCTACTTCATAGAAAAGGGACCAGAGAGTGTTTGCGGAATGCCTTCTCCTAAAATCCTGATCGCTTGCAAGTAGCCGGATCAACTCATGAAAATCCACGGTCGGAGTTGTGCTGCGAGCTGAGTAACGAGTGTCGTGATGTGGCGTTCGCCCAAACGCAAACCATCGGCCCAAGTAAACTTAGGGTATGAGTTCCACATCGTCACCCATGCTCTCGAATTCCGACCATAACTCGATCCGGTTCCACTTTGAAAACACCTATGCTCGTTTGCCCCAGCGCTTCTACTCCCGCGTGAATCCTACGGCGGTAGCAGACCCGCGTTTGGTGAAGTTGAACGTCGAACTGGCGCGAACCCTGGGTCTGGATCCGGTGACACTCGCCAGCGCGCAAGGAGTTGAGATTCTTGCAGGAAACCGTATAGCCGAAGGCTCTGAGCCACTTGCAATGGCCTACGCCGGGCATCAGTTCGGGCACTTCGTTCCTCAACTCGGGGATGGACGTGCCAGCCTACTGGGCGAGGTGATCGGCCATGATGGTCTGCGTTATGACCTTCAATTGAAAGGCTCCGGCCCTTCTGCCTTTTCACGGCGTGGCGATGGCAGAGCCGCCCTCGGCCCGGTCCTGCGCGAATACATCGTCAGCGAGGCCATGGCAGCGATGGGTGTGCCCACAACCCGCGCTCTTGCCGCAATCATCACCGGCGAACAGGTCTTCCGCGAGACCGTCCTGCCCGGAGCTATTTTGACTCGGGTGGCAGCAAGTCATTTACGCGTAGGGACCTTTCAATACTTCGTTGCAAAGGGGGACATTGAGGCCATTCAGACACTGGCAGACTATGCTATCGCCCGGCATTATCCTGACGCCGCGCACTCAGAGAAGCCCTACCGCGCCCTACTGGAGAGCGTGATCGCTCGGCACGCTTACCTGATCGCACGGTGGATGCTCCTCGGCTTCATCCATGGCGTGATGAACACCGATAACACCTCCATCTCGGGCGAAACGATCGATTACGGCCCTTGCGCCTTTATGGAAGCGTACGATCCGGGCAAGGTATTCAGTTCTATCGACCATCGAGGACGCTACGCCTATGGCAATCAGCCGCGCGCCGCACACTGGAACCTGACGCGTTTCGCAGAAGCCCTGTTGCCGCTTCTGCAAAAAGAGGAAGGTGGTGAAGAAGCTGCAACCTCCTCCGCACGGGCCGCGCTCGAGGCGTTCGGTACGAAGTTCGAGGAGGCCCAAGCGGCTGGCCTTCGTCGTAAGCTCGGCCTGTTCACAGAACGCGAAGGAGATGCAGCCCTCGCGCAGGACCTGATGGATCGTATGGCCGCCAATCGTGCCGACTTCACGCTCACCTTTCGGCGACTAAGTGATGCGGTTGCAGGGCCTGAAGGGGACGCCAGGGTCCGTACGCTCTTCGTCGATCCGAGTTCGTTTGACCGATGGGCCAACGCATGGCGCAATCGGCTGAGGGAAGAAGATGTCTCAGCACAGGAGCGTGACGCAGATATGCGGTTGGCCAATCCTGCCTTCATCCCACGCAATCATCGGGTGGAAGCGGTGATTGAAGCAGCGGTCCATCGGCAGGACTTCCAGCCATTTGAAGAATTACTCGATGTCGTGGCGCGGCCCTACGAAGACCGTCCAGAGTTCGAGCGGTATGCGATGCCGGCTCTCCCAGAAGAGTACGTAAGCCAAACCTTCTGCGGCACGTAAAGAGAGAGACGCACTAGCTACGTAACTGACAAGCGGCGTGACGGGGTGTTCGTCTGTCTTTTCAGGAGATCGACTCGTGAGCCGCGGTCGAGATAATCGGTTTCTCCATGAAGTACCGCGACAAGGCTGCGTAGGTTAGCGAGCAGGTCCATGCGGAAGGGCGTACCGGTATACCTTCGAAAGCCTGGGCTTCGTCGCGGCTTGAGGACCCCAAGTCGCCAAGGCGAAAATCTTCAAAAGCCTCGGGCGACTCCGACAGAGCCGTCCGCATCTGTCCTTAGTGCAACGTTCAATCTTGATCTCCCCGAAACAGCGCCGGAGTCTCTTCTTCAGCGGTCTTCGGTATCCGTGAACGACGCACAGAGGAGAAGATGTTCAAAGAAATGCGGAAGATTTTCGGAACTGGCTTCCTGTGTCTTTCTCTGCTGGCTTTTGCTCCGGCGGTAAGGGCCCAAGAGGTCACGGCAGTGCCGAAGTTGGACTTGGACAAGTTCACCGGCACCTGGTACGAGATGGCGCGCTACCCCAATAAGCGCCAGAAACACTGCACAGGAGACGCAATCGTCCTGATCGCGAAGGGGGATAAGACAAACCATATTCAGATCGTGAATTCCTGTGAGACGAAGACCCCCTACGCGGAAGTTAAGATCGGAACCGGCAAAGCGCAGAACAAGACCTGCGACGGCAAGTTGAAGGTGAGCTATATGTGGCCCTTTACTTCGAAATACTGGGTCCTGGCCTATGGCGAAGATTACAGTTGGGCGCTGATTGGCAGCCCAAACCATAAGAATTTATGGATTCTCTCCAAAACGCCTACGTTGAAACCAGACATTCTGAGTGAGATCCAGGCCAAGGCAATCGCGCAAGGCTTCACCCTGGCAAAATTAGTGACAACACAACAAACCGTCCGTTAAAGTGCCTCGGAGCATTTGATCTAATTCCTCAACTATTTAGATCGATACAAAATCTTCACAACCGCGCCTTCCACCAATGGTAGAAGTGACAAAGGGCAAAATTCCGCCCTTCACACATCTCCGGAGGTCCTCCCCGTGTATCAGGCGATAACATACCCGCAGCCCGCCTTCAGGACCCACTCTCACCTCGGAAACGCGGTTGTTCGGGTTGCCGTGGGGACCTTGGTGCTGGCAGCCTCTTCGTGGATGTCGATCCCTTTGAGCCCCATCCCCATAACGATGCAGACCTATGCCGTGATCGTCCTTGGCGCCCTGTTTGGAGCACGTGTCGGCGTGATCACCGTGCTGGCATGGTTAGCCGAGGCGGCAACAGGCCTGCCCGTCCTGGCCCACGGCGCGGCTGGACTACAGGCTCTGCTTGGGCCATCCGCTGGCTACATCGTGAGTTTTCCCGTCATCGCCGCGTTCGCGGGTTGGCTATCCGACCACAAAGTGGATCGCGGCATCGCCATCTGTTTCCTCTCCATGCTTGCAGCCAACGCGATCAACCTTGGACTAGGAGTGTTGTGGCTCTCCATCCCGCTCGGGACACACCGAGCCTTCCTGGTTGGATTTGCTCCCTTCTGGGTGGGTGCTTTGATCAAGGCCGCTCTCGCGACCTGCACCCTCACCCTGATCCGCGGCCGACGCTCCATTGCGACAACTCAAGTCTCAGAATGACGGTGAAACTTCGGGTGCACCATCTGCTTTGCATGTTCACCTTCATAGGCGAGGGATACACCCCCGCCTTTGTGAGCAACTTTAAAGAGATTGCGCAGGAAATAAGAGAGGGGCAAACCCTCGCCGAAATCGTCCAGGGCCCGGACGATCTTTGCTCGCCCCTGCTTCACGAAGCAGTCTGCCACTGCCATCATCCGAACGTGCTCCTGCGCGACGCACGCGCTGCAGCGGACCTCAGCGCTCTGCTTTTCTCTTCGATCAGTCCAGGAAAAGAGCTGTTCCTCACAGAAGATGTGCTGCAGACTCTACGCCGATCCTTTGCCGAGGGAAAGATCCGCAGTGCATGCCTCGACTGCCAATGGAAGCCTCTCTGCGACACTGTCGTGGAGAATAACTTCCACGGAACGCTGCTTCTTCCGCTGACTCCAACTTCGAATGAACCGGTAGATCCCTCTTCTCACTCCTGAGAAGAAGTGGCAATCTCTTCCAGAATACGCATCACACTGAGCGCTTCCTTGAGAGCCGTCTTCCCTGCCTTCTTTTCAAAATCCCTTTGCAGCTTGTCCAAGGCGCTGATCACGCGCATCGCACACTTCTTGCCAGGCGGCTTCAGCGCAAGCAGATAGGCCCGCGCGTCCAGCGGATCGATCTTTCTCTGTATAAGACCCTTAGCTTCCAGAGAAGAGATGCTATGGCTGATGTTTCCTCGGGTCGTCGAGAAGACTTCAGCAAGTTGCGATGGCTTTACCTGCCGTGGAGCTTCGAAAAGAATTGCGGTCAAGATCAGGCCCTCCAGAAAATTCAGATCATCCATAGCAAATGCTCGGTTCGCAAGCGCCTCAAAACTGCGCGCGGTCCGGCTGACGGCAAACATAGGGCTCTCTTGAAGGAAGGCATCGATCCGCATCGTATTCACTCCGATAGTTTAGGACGGCTGTGTGTCTGGATTGGCATTCTGTTGACGGAGGTTCAAGCAACAAAGGGTAGTCGAACTTCGGCGCGGCATCCCTTCAAGGCGTCTTCAAGATTGGTAAGGCGTACTGTACCTCCATGCGCCTCCGCGATCTGCTGCGCCAGCACCAGACCGATGCCGGAACCATTCGGCTTGGTTGTGTAGAACGGTACGAAGAGATTGGTCGCATTGGCGATGCCCGATCCGTTATCCGTAATCGTGAGGAGCACGTCGTCGGCATCGCGCTGCCATGCCAGTTCCACACGAGGTACTTCACCTCGTGCTGGCGCGGCTCCCAGTGCGGAATCGACCGCATTCCGTATCAGGTTGATCAAGGCCTGCTCAATCTGATCCGCATCAATCAAGAGGGAAATACTTTCTGTTGCGCTCATCAAAACCTCAAGACGCCTCTCCAGTAACGCTACCCTCTGCAGTAAAAGAACAAGATCTGTCTCTGCCCTTCGGGGCGCAGGCAGCCCCATCAGTTCGCGGTAAGCCTGCAGGAAGCGGTTCAACGATTCAGCCCGGTCTTCGATCACTTCAAGGCCCCGGGAGAAATCGCCATCAGGATCATCGACCTTCGAAGCGTAATGCGACCGCAGTGTTCCGGCGATGGACTTGATGGGAGTGAGTGAGTTATTGATCTCGTGTCCCAGCACGCGAATCAATCTCTCCCAGGCAAGCCGTTCTTCGTCCCGCAGAGCAGCGCTTACATCGGAGAGAACAACCAGTGTGTGTGGAATGCCACGCAGACGGAAGTGGCTTCTCTTCACCACCCAGCGGGTCTGGGGCTGTATGGCGACCGAGGAGAGCAGTTCTCCATCGCTCGCCTGCAGGACCTTACAGAGGGCTGGATCATTCACCGCCTTGCCCAGAGCACTTGCATCCAGACCAAAAGCCGTCCCCGCAGCCGCATTCAGCAGCTTGAGATCGCCCGCAGGATCGAAGGCAAAGACCGGTGACTGCATAGTTCCCATCACGATCTCCAGCAGCGCCATCGTCTCCAGAACGCTCGTCTTCTGCCCCTGAAGCTGATTCGCCAGGGCATTTACTTCCAGAGCAAGGTCCCCGAGTGCATCATCTCTGCGTCCGCCACGCGCGCGAAAGGAATAATCCTCTTCCCGCAATGCGGCGACAACGTTCGCCAGTGTTTGCAGAGGCAGCTTGATCTGATCCATCAGGAACAGTACGGCAAGCCACCAGAAGATCACAACCACCGTGATCGCAACGCAAAGGCCCAACCACTGCAAGCCCATGCTTCTTCCCACCAAGACACAGAGCGCAAGCGCAGGCAGGCTCAGGAGCGAGAGCGAAGCCCGCATGCGGTTTTCAAAACCGCGGCGCCGCGGCGATTTGCCCAGGGGAAGACGCGTGCGCAACGACGGCATCTGACCGTCGTTATTGGAGTCCATACTTCTCTATACGCCGATAGAGCGCTCCCCGGCTCAGACCGAGCGCCTCCGCCGCATGGCTCACATTGCCGTCGGCACGCGCCAGCGCCTTTCGCACCAGGATAGCCTCAACCTCTTCGAGACTCATGTGATCGAGGCTTTGCGCTGCCGAACGCGGCGCCTGGATTCGTAGATCCGCCGCCTCGATACGATTGCCATGCGCCATCAGCACCGCTCTTTCAACGGTATGGTCGAGCTCGCGCACGTTGCCAGGCCATGCGTACTGCATGAGGGCCTGCAACGCCATCGGTTCAAATCCGGAGATCGCTCTGCGATACCGCGCAATGTAGCGCGAAAGAAAGTGCCCTGCGAGCAGCGGAATATCTTCACGACGATCGCGCAGAGGAGGCAGATGAATCTCTACCGTATTCAGGCGGAAGAGAAGATCCTCGCGAAAGCGGCCCTCCGCGCACTCGGCATGCAGGTCGGCGTTGGTCGCAGAGAGCATGCGCACATCGACCTTGCGCGTCACGGAGGAGCCAACACGCTCCAGTTCCCCTGTCTCTAAGACCCGTAACAGCTTGGCCTGCTGCCGCATAGGTATATTGGCGATTTCGTCCAGAAAAAGCGTACTTCCACTGGCGAGTTCGAAGCGGCCAATGCGATCCACACGCGCGTCCGTGAAAGCACCTTTGACGTGTCCGAAGAGCTCGCTCTCGAAGACCCCCTCGGAAAGGGCTCCCGTATTTACGGCAACAATCGGCCGATCGGCGCGCGAAGAGAGCCGGTGCAGCGTCTGCGCCACCACCTCTTTTCCCGTGCCGTGTTCCCCTGTGATCAACACATTCGCATTCGATGGGCCGATGCGTGCCATCAGTTCCAGCACCGGTCGCATTGAGGGTGCGGAGGCGATCATTTCGTGTTCGCCCTGTGCGCGCAGAATTCTGTTCTCAGCCTCCAACCACTGTGAACGTTTTTGGCTGCGATGAAGTTCCATCTGCGTACGTAATACGTTCAGGAGCCGCGCATTCTCCCAAGGCTTCTGGATGAAGTCACCCGCGCCCAGGCGCACTGCTTCCACGGCGAGATCGATGTTCCCCCACGCCGTCATGACAACAATCGGAAGCTGCGCGTCGATCGCTTTGATACGCGAAAGCAAATCCAGGCCCTCCCGTCCAGAGGTAGTATCCATCGTGTAATTGAGATCGATGAGCACACCGTCGAAGCTCTCCGAAGAGAGAGCTTCGACCACTCGCGCTGGAGTTTTTACCATCTCGAGCTCATAGCCTTCGGGCTTCAAGAGCAGACGGAGCGCCTCGAGGATCTGAGGTTGGTCGTCCGCCACCAGCAGGCGACACGGCGCTTCTTTCGCCGCGTCCTCCCTGGATGGTCTTCGTTCGGTCTCGGGCTTACTATCGGCCAGCATCTCGTTCGTCCTCGCAGCGATTACTGGTTCGCCGCTATTCCCGTCTTCGCAGACTCGATGGAAATCGTGTTCGCTTCCAGCGTAGACCCAAGAGCGCGGTCGAGTTCAATTTTAGCCTTCTCGTAAGCCGTCATGGCGGCTACAAGCGCCGACTCCGCCACGGAGAGGTCACGTCGAGCGGTGAGCGTCTGCAAGTTCGAACCAGCCCCGAGCTCCTGTTCTTTCCCCGTGATCTCAAAGGTTCTCTGCGCCAGATCGCGTGATTTGATGGCAGAGGTGACACGCGCCTGGCTCTGTGCCAGCGCATACTGGGCATTACGCACCTCGATACGGATCTGCTTCTTCAGCTGCTGCATGCGAAGCTCTGACTGCCGCGTCTCTAACTCAGCGCGGTACTGGTCGGACTTCGCCACGCGATTCCGAAGAGGAATGTTCATGTTGACACCAACGTAGTAGTCCGGTGCGCTGTTATTGAAGGCGTTTCTCACCGCACCGCCATATCCCCCCGGCGCGGTAGAGATGATGTTCGTATTTGGATTCTGGACGCCAGCGAGACCCGTGCCTCCGTAGAAACCCGTGACAGCAACCGTTGGAAGCAATGCATTGCGTGCCGCGTCGCGGCTGAGACGACGATTTTCCAGATCGATATCCGACTCGCTCAGTTCGATACGTTTTTTTAGCGCCTCGTCGATCAACGCGGCTGGATCCGGCGCGGGAGCATCGGTAAGCGCTGTCGTCTTATCGGTCGGATGGACGGGAATGGCTTCGAGGATGGGATCATCGAGGTTTTTCGTTAGGGCATTTTTGATTAGAAGCTCCTGGAACTGAAGTGTGGTCTTCGCAATGGTGACATCCTGCTCGCGATTGGCAACCTCGGCCTCATCCTTCATCACATCCATCGCAGGAATCGCCTGCAGAGCGAGTTGTTTCTGTCCGCTATCCAGGGTCTGCCGCGCGAACTCAAGCGCTCTTTCTTTCACCCCCTCGTCCTCGTACGCCGCGACAAGATCCCAGTACATATTCGCGATCTGCGTGATCGTCGTCGCCACCTGAAGACGGAAGGCAGCATCGGAGATCCTCTGGTTGTTCTTTGCAATGCGGAGGAAGCGGAGATTCGGTCCCAGGCCGAATCCCGCGAGCAACTGTTGCTGGATCCCGACACGGTAGTAGGTGTTCAACGAGGGATTCAAGAAGCTCGAGGAGCTGTTCGTTGTCTCCCTGTTGTTATTGAACACCGCAGAGAAGGTGGTACCTGTAGGAAAGGCCTGCGTGTAACCAAGGTTGCCGTTGGTGTCATTCAGTTGCAGGGTCGGTGTACCGTAGACGACCAGGTTCGCCAGGGGTTGCGCATAGTGCTCGTTATTGAAAGTTCCCGTGATCGTTGGATCATACGAAGACACGGTTGTTCCCGCACCCAGCGTGGAGGACACGAGACCGTTTGCACCGGAACCGGCACCACCTGCGCCGCCCGACGTGCCGCCGGCGCCAGCGCCGGAGGAGCCGGAACCGAAGCCGCCTACGCCGCCACCCGGCGTGTTCTGCACCACGCCTGTGTTCACACCACGGAACGAACCGCCAGCCCGCGTGCGAAGAACGTCCGCGCTGGCGATGGGAATGTTGTAGCGCGAGATCGCAAGATCCAGGTTGTTCTCCAATGCGAGTGCGATCGCATCTTTTAAAGAGAGCTCAAGAATCCCATTGTGAATTAACCCGTCGACGCGGGGAGAGTTGGCCAGATTAGGCTTTGGTACCAATGTCGCCCGATAGGGAGCAATGGGGTTATAGGAGTGCGGTATATCCAGTCGCAGTGCAGGCTGCTGTGCCGCAATGCGTACCGCCGGCGTTTCAACGATCGCTGGCGTCTGTGCTGTTGTCTGCGTCGCAGGCGTCTGGGCCCCGGCGATCATGCTGATGGTGATGGCCGCAATAGAAAGTCTCTTGTTCATTCTTACTCCGTTCGCAGTGCGCGCATGGGATCGATGGACGCGGCGCGGCGTGCCGGCAGCCATCCGGCTAGAAAAGCGGCCAGCGCGAGGGTGAATATGGCAGTGGTGAGAACGGCAGGATCGTAGCTCTGTACCTCATACATCTGCGACTTAATGAATCGGACACAGAAGAAGGTAAGCGGCAAACCAATCAACAGGCCAAGGCCAGCCTGCAGCATGGCAGACTGCAAGACCATGCGCACAACGGAAGCACGATTCGCACCAAGCGCCATACGAACACCAATCTCCTGCGTGCGACGAGAGACCGAGTATGCTGTGACACCGTAGAGACCAATCGCCGCCAGCAAGAGCGCGAGAATGCCGAAGAGCATCATGAGCCGGGCAATCAATCTGTCCTGGGTGAATCGCCCCTGGATCTGGTCTCCAAAAGTCTGGAACCTGACGACAGTGAAGTTGGGGTTGATGCTCGCGAGTGTTGTACGCGAGAGAGACTCCATGCTTTCAATGGGTCGCTCCGTGGCAATCACGATGGTTCCCGCATAGAGCCTCGTATCCTTCTCGATAGTCTCAGGGGAGCTGCTGGCTCCACGCTGCACGAGCGGCATGAAGCACATTGGCTTTGTTGGCCGGCGGGGATTGTTATAGTTCGTGTCTTCCACGACGCCAACGATCTCCCAGTCTCCCGAAGTTTTTGGACCGGGGGTGCCAAAGTGTTGTCCGATGGGATTCTTGTTTCCAAAAAACTTCTTTACGAATGTTTGGTTGACCACCGCAACCCCGGGCGCTGTGGAGGTATCGCGATCTGTAATGCCTCGTCCCATGAGCACGTGTGTCCCAATAGCGTTGAAGTATTCAGAGGTCATTCTGACGTAGGAAGCATCCACATCCGCGTTAGGCGCAGGCGTGGGCTGACCCTGAACCTGCCAGCTCATGCTCCAGTTATTTCCCTCCAGCGGTGTGTAGGTGGAGATGCCTACGTACTTCACTCCGGGAATTGCGTGGAAGCGCTCCTCGATTGTCCGATACAGTGCTTCCCCCTGCGTCGTCTTGAAGCCTGCCGCCTGCGGGTTGATATGGACGATATACCGGTTCGCGGTGGAGAGCTTGAAGTCCTGATGTTCCAGTTTGCTCAGACTCTGGGACAGAAGGCCCGCACCAACCAGCAGAACTAGAGAGAGTGCTGCCTGCAAGACAACAAGCGTACGCTGCAGAAGCGAAGAGCCCGCTGCCGCAGTGCGGGTGGAGCCGCGCAGGACATCGGCAGGCTCGGCACGCGAGGTAATCCACGCGGGTGCGGCGCCAAAAAGGATCCCAGTCACGAGCGAAAGCCCGCAGGCAATTCCAAGCACTTCAGCGGACGGTGTTGCGTGAATAGGGAGGTTTTGCGCACCCGGAAAGGCGAGCGCCAGAAGCATTCGCGTTCCAAAGTAGGCGACGATAAGCCCGACCACGCTTCCGATGAAGGCAAGCACAACGCTTTCGGTCAAAAGCTGAAAGATCATTCTGCCGCGTGCCGCACCCAGCGCGGTTCGGATCGAGATCTCCGCACGTCGCGCCATGCCCCGCACGAGGAGAAGATTTGCAATATTTGCACATGCGATCAGCAACACCATCGCAGAGATCGCGATCAGAAGCCGGAGACCAGAACCGTACTCCTGCTGAAGGGTCTGAATACCCGCCCCGCCCCCGGTCAGTACGATATGAGCCTTGAGCAACTCCTTCTTTCCGAACTCCGACGTATAGTTCGAATCCGCTGGAAGAGCATTGCGCAGTCGGCTGCTGAGCTTCTCCTGCAACACCGGGATCGATGTGCCAGGCTTCACTCGACCTATGACATAGAGCCAACGATTCGACGGATTGTGTACATACTGTGCGTTGGCAAGCAACGGCATCTGTGTAATGGGAAGGAAGAAATCAGGGGGCGTGTCCGTGAGGCGGTCGCCAAAGAAACCTGCCGGCGCGATACCGACAACCGTAACGGGATAGGAGTTCACCCAGAAGGCACTGCCAACCACTGCGGGATCACCTGCATAATCTCGCTGCCATACGTCATAGCTCATAACTGCCGCAGGAGAGGCACCCTCGACGTCATCTGCTGGCGTGAGCAGGCGACCCTGGTGTGGCCGCAGGCCGAAGGTGCTGAAGTAATTGCCGGCGACGAACTCTCCCCGCGAGCTACGAGCGACGGAGTGTTCGCCCTTTCCACGAACGGTCAAAGCTCCGCCACCAGCCTGCATCGCCGTAAGCTCTTCAAACTCCGGCGAGTTCTTTTTCAAAGACTCATACGTGTCGAGCGTGAAGATGGAGTTGTCTCCGTCCTCGAGAATGCCGCCATTGACGCAGCAGTCGTCGTTGTCCCCGAGGCGCACAAGCGCCTTGGGATCCGTGACGGGGAGGTCTTTCAGCAACACGGCATCGACGACCGTAAGGATTGCGGAGTTCGCGCCGATGCCGAGCGCAAGCGTCAGCACCGCCGTGATCGTAAAGCCCGGAGACTTACGCAGTTGGCGCAGTGCGTAGCGAACATCCGCAATCAGGGTCGAGATCATGCCTGTACCTCAGCCAGCAACCGGTTCAGTTCTCCCTCTGCGACGACCTTGCCGTCGAAGAGATGAACCTGGCGCTCAGCATGTGCCGCAAAGCGGGGATCATGCGTCACCATGCAGATGGTTGCGCCCTCTGCGTGAAGTTCAGCAAGCAGCGTCATCACGGCTTCACCATTCTTCGAGTCGAGGTTACCCGTCGGTTCATCCGCCAGCAGGATCGAGGGCGATCCCGCAAGAGCACGCGCGACGGCCACGCGCTGTTGTTGACCACCGGAGAGCTGCGCCGGAAAGTGACGCATACGGTGCGCCATGTTCACGCGCTCAAGGGCCTCCTGCACACGGCGCTTGCGCTCGGTTGCTGGCATTCCCGCGCGATACGTCAGAGGCAGTTCTACGTTCTCTGCAACCGAGAGATCGCCGATCAGGTTGAAGCTCTGGAAGATAAAGCCGATTTCCTGGTTACGAATGCGCGAACGATCGGCGAAGTTCAGATTCGCAACCTCTTTTCCGTTCAACGTGTAACGTCCAGCGGTTGGCGTATCGAGAAGGCCAATGATCGAGAGCAGCGTCGATTTGCCGCAGCCCGACGGTCCGGACATGGCGACATATTCGCCGCGTGCAATGTTGAGGTGAATGCCAGAGAGTGCGTGCGTCTCAATCTCGTCTGTATAGAAGACCTTCGTCATGCCCTCGATTTGGATCACGGAATCAGTTATGCTCATGCTCTTCTCCTTATTCCAGGCGGATCTTGTCTGTGTTGTCCCATCGGCTCATGTCGGACAGGATGACGGTATCGCCGTCCTGCAAACCTTCCACAACCTGAATGCTGTTGACGGACGCTCGGCCAACCTTGACCGGAACGCGAACCGCCGTCTTTCCATCAGGTCCCAGCTTGAAGAGCGTGATGGTGCTGTTCTCATTACCCGACGCCGGTCGACCGACATAGAGCACATCCGCCAGCCTGTCGAGATTGATCGTTCCATCCACGCTCAGGTCAGGTCGGGCGCCCTGCGGCAGAGCGCCAGCTAGTTCTACGTCAACCGTCACCGTTCCGTTCAATACTGCGGGATCAATTCTCGAAACTTTTCCTTCGATCACGCCGTTGTGGGTATCCACCTCGGCTGGCTGACCGATCTGGATGTCGCGCGCCTGGGTCTCGGGAATCTTCAGACTGGCCTTCAGCTGGTCCAGTTGAACCACCTTCGCCAGCGTCGTTCCCGGTGCAACGTGCTCTCCCACCTGGTGCGGCAGCTCCGACAGAACGCCGCTGATTCCGGCGCGCACCGTGAGTGCCTCCAGCTGCTTCTGCTTCAGACCGAGCAGCGCCTGAGCCTGCTGCACCTTCGTCTGCTGCACGGCAAGCTGCGTCTCGATCGCCTTCTCATTCAACGAAAGGCGTTGTCCTTCTATGCCGTTGCGCGTTGTGAGCTCATCAGCCTTGCCCTTGGAAGCGCTATAGGTCAGACCGCTGATGACTCCCAGGTCATAGAGCGACTTATCGGTCTTGGCCTGCAACTGCGCCTGCGAGTGATCCGCGCCCACGGTAGCAGCCGCAGCCTTCTGCGTCATCAGGTCACTCTGCAGCTTCGCGCGTGTGTTCACATAATCTGCCTGAGCACCTTTGACCTGCAGCTGAGCATCAAGCAGTTCCTGCTGCACCTGCGGATCGACAAGCTCCATCAGCACCGTGTCCGGCTCAACCTTCGCACCGGGAAGCACGCGTATGCGAACGACAGTCGCTTCCGTCTCTGCCGGGATAAGGCGGATCTTGTCTTCACGCGGCACCAGCGTGCCCGGTCCACGAACCTGGCGCAGCAGAGCGCCGCGCTTGACCGTATCGGTCCAGATGGTCGCGCGCTCTACGGTGGGCGAAGCGGGCTTCAGGCGAAGCACGATCACTGTGATAACTGCGAGCACAACCACTGCCGCAATCACATACAAGCGTTGCCGCTGCGTCTTTTTTTGTTTCAGGTCTGGTCGTGAGATATCCATCGCTGTCTATAGTTGCAGCCGGAGTGCCAAAAAATTCCCTCGACGAATCAGTCACTTACAACCACCCTTTGTCCGGACGGTGGCCGTTTCACTGAATGCGTGTCCATTTGCGGACACTTACAAATCGCAACTTCTAAACTTTTCAATTTACTCATGGAACTTTTTCCACGGCATCTTCGTTTCCTGTGGTGCAACCACACGTAAGTGTGTCATGTTGATGTGGGTACACCACAGGAGAGAACGATGGCAGACCAGAAGCTGGACCTATTGCAAGGAACGTTGGACCTGATGGTTTTGCAGACGTTGGAGACAATGGGCACACTGCACGGATACGGCATCGCACGGCGCATCGAGCAGGTGAGCGGCGACGAAGTCCTTCTCAATCAGGGCACCATCTACGCCTCGCTGGTACGACTGCAGCAGCAGGAGCGCATCTCCGCCGAGTGGGGCACCTCCGACAATAATCGCAAGGCAAAGTTCTATGCGATCACCCGCAAAGGAAAGAAGCAGCTTCAGCAGGACACCGCCTATTGGGGACGCCTTACCGGCGTGATGAATCGCGTGCTCGCCATGCAGGCAGAGGGGAGCGAATAACTCATGGACAACCTCCGTTACGCCCTCCATCGCCTCGCCTCATTCTTTCGTAAGAAGCCGCTCGATCAGGATCTCGATGCGGAGATGGCAGCGCACCTCGCATTTGCCGTCGAGGAAAACATCCAGCGCGGTCTTACACCACAAGAGGCTCGCCGCCAGGCGCTCATCCGCTTCGGCGGTGTCGAACAAGCCAAACAACACCATAGGGAGACACGCGGCATGCCTTCACTCGATATTCTTCTCCAGGACCTTCGCTTCGCCTTTCGTACGCTCAAGAAAGACCGCGGCTTTACCATTGTCGCCATCCTCATCCTCGCACTTGGAATCGGCGCGAACGTCACAGTCTTCAGCGTGGTGGACACACTTCTGCTTCGCCCGCTTCCCTTCACCGAGCCCGAACGCCTCGTTTGGATGGAACCTGCCGATGCCAAGGGACTCTCCGGCGCAACTTACTCCGCCGATGCCTTCGAGGAGTTCCGCCAGCAGAACCACTCCTTCGAAGACGTCACCGCCTACATGCCGTTCTATGGCACCAACGACTATAAGCTCACAGGCCATGGTCTTCCTCAGCCCGTCTCAGGCGTTGCAGTTGCAGGAAATTTCTTCCAACTCCTCGGCGTAAAGCCCGCGCTTGGCCGCTTCTTCACGGAGAAGGAAAGCGTCCCCGGAAGTGCTCCGCTGGTCGTTCTAAGTAATGCCTACTGGCACAGCCAGTTCGCCGCAGATCCCAGCATCGTCGGAAAGGCAATCACCCTCAACGACAAGCCCGTCACAGTGGTGGGCGTGATGCCTGAGAGCTTCGACTTCGGTGCAGTCTTCGATCCGGGCATGAAGATGGACATCCTTCTTCCGCAGGTCATGAACGATATAAGGGATGAAGGCAACACCCTCTCCTTCATCGGTCGCCTGAAACCCGGAATCACAGGGGCTTCTGCACAGGCCGAGTGGAGTAGCATCGGTCCGCGCCTTCACCACAACGCGCATAACCCCCAATGGGGTATCGGATATACCGCAACCATCAGTGGTCTGAAGGAGCATGTGAGCGGAAAACTGCGGAGGTCGCTCATCGTCCTCTGGTCTGCGGTAGGCATGGTTCTGCTCATCGTCTGCGTCAATCTCGCGAACCTCCTCCTCGCCCGCGAAGCAACACGCAAGAAAGAGTTCGCCCTCCGCAGCGCCCTCGGCGCGGGACGAGGCCGACTCGTTCGACAGATGGTGACAGAAAGTCTTGTCCTCGCATTCTCCGGGTCCATCTTCGGCCTCGCCCTCGCCTATGGCACCACCACCTGGCTTGCACACCAGGGATCGATTGCCCTTCCTCTCCTCAGCAGCGTCCGCGTGGACAACGTCGCACTGGCATGGGCGCTCTTCCTCTCAATCATGGCCGCCCTCTTCTTTGGCCTGGTTCCCGCTCTGCGCACCACGCGCAGCAACCTACAGGAGGCTCTCAAAGAGAGTGGGCGTGGCGCGGGAGAGGGTCGTAAACAGGAGCGCATGCGCTCGATCCTCGTCATCAGCGAAGTAGCCCTGGCCTGTGTTCTGCTCGTCTGCGCCGGCCTTCTGCTGCGCAGTTTCCTCCACGTTCTGGACGTCGACCTCGGCTTCCAGCCCAGCCGCGCCGGGTCTCTCAGGGCCGAATACAAACTGGGCAACACTCAGGGTTTGACCGCCGCAATGGCTTACCAGAGACAGGGCACTGCGATTCAGGCGATTGTGGACCAGGTAAAAAACCTTCCCGGCGTAGAAGCCGCAGGCGTCAGCGACATGCTTCCCCTCGACCGTAACCGCAGCTGGGGTTTCACTCCCAAGGGTCGGGAATACAGGAAAGGCGAGTACCCGGGCACCTTTGTCTACATCGCCTCGCCTGGCTATCTCCAAGCCATGGGAATTCACCTGCGGGAAGGCCGAGATCTAAGCTGGAGCGACCGCCCGGATACCCAGCAGGTTGTTGTCATAAATAACGCGGCGGCGAAGAAATATTGGCCCGGAGAGAGCGCCGTCGGCAAAAGTGTAATGGTCGGTGGGGAACGCACCATCATCGGCGTTGTCGACGATGTACGCGAGACGGGCGTGGAGACCGCCTCCGCCTTCGAATCCTACATGCCGGTCACACAGGCGGGCGCAGCCGGCGCGGAACTCGTCGTGCGCTCAAAGCTTTCACCGGAAGTCCTCGCGCCCAGCATCCTGAAGGCCCTTCGACAGATCAATCCCGATCAACCCGAGGTCGCCTTCCGTCCCATCCAAGCCCTCGTCGATCGTTCCACCTCGCCCCGCCGCTTCTTCATGATCCTCGTTGCCGCCTTCGCCGGTCTCGGTCTGGTGCTCGCCTCCCTCGGCATCTATGGCGTCATCTCTTATTCCGTCACGCAACGAACCCAGGAGATTGGCATCCGCATGGCGCTCGGTGCTTCTCTGCAGAAGGTACGCGGCGACGTCATGGCCTCTACGCTGAAGCTCGTCGGCTTCGGTGTCGTAGTGGGAAGCATAGCTGCCCTGCTCGCCGCCAACGGCATCTCCTCGCTTCTCTACGGCACAGAACCCGGAGATCCAAGAATCTACTTCGGCGTCTTGGTTCTCCTGCTCAGCGTCGCCGCCCTGGCTGGATATCTCCCCGCACGTCGGGCCTCGCGCATCGATCCGATGGTCGCGCTGCGGAACGAATAGCGTCGCACGATGGGTCCACGGTTCAACCCAGCGATAAGGAAGCCGCCAATAACTCCGTCATTGACCCGAAGCAGCACCGTCACCTCCACCCTCCGCAACCTCCGTCCTCTCGACCACCGATACCATCCTCTCAACCCACCAATACAGTCATCTCGACAGAAGTGGGGAGATCTGCTTTTTGTAATCGCGCAAAGCGCGATCCGATGCGCCTTCGGCACCTCAGTAAAAGCGGATTTCTCCGCTCCCCCTTCGCTTTGCATCGGTCGGTCGAAATGACGGTGCATCTTCGCTTCGATCTGTCGGGAGCCGCAAAAATGTATCCTCTTGTAAACACCCTCCTGAGGACATCGCTTGCTCGCACGCGCCGAACGTTACTTTGAGTTTTCACGCCTCGGCACCACCTGGCGGACAGAGATCCTCGCCGGTCTGACCACCTTCATCACGATGGCGTACATCGTCTTCGTGAATCCCGCGATCCTCTCGAAAACTGGTATGCCCATCGCAGCCGTCACGGCCGCAACCTGCCTCTGCGCCGGTCTCGGCTCAATTCTCATGGGCGTGATCGCGCGTTACCCCATCGCGCTCGCGCCAGGCATGGGTCTGAACGCCTACTTCACGTATACGGTCTGCCTCAAGATGCACATCCCCTGGCAGACGGCCCTCGGCGCGGTCTTTCTCTCCGGCGTGATCTTCCTTTTTCTTACCCTGGGCGGCATACGGCAGCTCCTCGTAGAAGCCATCCCCCGCGAACTGCACGCCGCGGTCGCAGGAGGCGTCGGCCTCTTCATCGCGTTCATCGGCCTCACCGAAGCAGGCATTATCGTCAAAGATCCCAACACTGCCGTAACGCTAGGCAATCTAAAATCTCCCGACACTGCCCTCGCCCTCTTCGGTCTGCTCCTCATCGCTCTGCTGCAGATCTTTCGCGTGCGTGCCTCGATCCTCATCGGCATCATGGGAACCATGTTGACGGGCTTCGTCCTCGGTCGAGTTCACTGGATGCCGACGCACTATCGCCTCGCCGACATCACGGCAACGGCTTTCAAACTCGACATTCGCGGTGCGCTGCAAGTCGGCGCCTTCGAGATCATCTTTGTCTTTCTCTTCGTTGATCTCTTCGACAACATCGGAACCCTCGTCGCTGTCTCGAAGAAGGCCGGCCTCATCACTGACGACGCACGTATTCCCCGCCTCTCACGCATCTTCTTCGCCGACGCCACGGCGACTATTGCAGGATCGCTCGCCGGCACCAGCACCGTCTGTTCTTACATCGAATCGTCAGCAGGAGTCGCAGCGGGCGGACGAAGCGGTGTCCCGGCCATTGTGACCGGCATCTGCTTCCTCATATCACTGTTCGTAGCTCCACTTGTCGGCGCGATCCCCACGTCCGCCACCGCGCCAGCGCTCATTATCGTAGGCGCACTCATGCTTGGATCGGTCTCAGAAATCGAGTGGACCGATCCGCTGATCGCCTTCCCAGCATTTCTCACGCTGGTCATGATCCCGCTCACCTACTCCATCGCGAGCGGCCTGGGCATGGGCATCGCGAGCTACGCTCTCCTCCGCCTCTTCAGTGGCAGAGCGAAGCGTAATGAGTGGCTCCTCTATCTCCTCGCAGCTATGTTCATCCTGCGCTTCATCTATCTCGGCACAAACTAAAACTCAGAGATTAGAGTCACGACCCTCATACGAATCTTCGTCGTGCCGTAGCAAAGCGGAGGGATCTGCCTATACTCTCAGCACCAGCCTACTTAAGCGCAATCCCATCCTGAGCAGCCTGAAAAACAATAATCTGCTTCAACGTCTCATAAGGAATCGAACCAATGGGCAGAAGATGGCCATTGACCGAAAGCATTGGTGTCTCCATCACACCCGCATCGTTCGCCAGCGCAATCTGAGCATCGATACGCTTCTTGGCCGCGGGCGTCGCGGCGCACGCAGCAATTGCAGTTGGATCTTGCCCAGCCTTGGTCACAGCATTCTTGAGCGTGGCTTCGCCGACTTCAGGATTCAACGCCTCCTGGTGATCGAAGACATCTTTCATATAGACGTAGAACGCAGACGGGCTCTTGTCAGCGACGCAGTTTCCATACGCCGCTGCCTGCGCTGCGAAGGGATGAATCTCGATCAGAGGAAAGTTCTGATAGACAACGCGAGCCTGCGGGAAGTCACGGACCAGGTCGTCCATCGTAGCCTGTGCATCCTTGCAGTGCGGGCACTGCATGTCGGCAAACTCGACAAGAAGAAGCTCTTTTCCTGCTGCGCCACGAGCGGGTCCGTCAACACGCGACATCAGCATCGCGCGGGTCGCGGCAAAGGGCTTCTCGCCAAAATCGAAGACCGCATCCGCGATGGCATGTTTACCGTCCGGTGTTACGAAAAATTGCATCGTCTGCACCTTAGCACCCGGGCTCCCGTCGGTCACGAAGACTGTCACCTTCGCCACGTCCGGCGCGGCAGTCTTCTGGATCGCCATCACGCGGTAGATGCGGTTGGCGTCGTATCCCCAGATCGCTTTGAGGAAGGCATTCACTGTTTCGACCGTAGGCGTCGGCGCATCGAAGAAGCGTGGATTCGCAGCAGGAAGCGGATCCCCCGGTGCGGCAGTAGCCGGTGCCTGTGCCAGGACAGAGCCAACGGAGATACCGCAACAAATAAGAACACGTGCGGCTGCTTTCATAACGAGCGATGGCATAATACTTCCTCTCGCGCGCTGGCCACCGCCAACACGCCTTATCTTAGATCTGAACTTTTGCGGCAATCGGAAATCTTCTTCCCGGACCGAACGATTTTTCCGTAACTTTGAGCACCGGCGCAGCCTGCTGACGCTTGTACTCGCTGCGTTCGATGAGTTGCACTACGTGGCGAACGAGCTTTACGCTGACGCCCTGCGTCTCCGCAATCTTCCCCACCGATTCGTAGCGTTCCACATAGGCTTCCACGATGGGATCAAGCACCTCGTACGGAGGAAGCGAATCCGTATCCTTCTGGTCGGGACGAAGTTCGGCTGATGGAGGCTTGGTCAAAGTATCGATAGGGATAACGGTGCGTTCGCGATTGGCGTAACGCGCCAGATCGTAGACACGCATCTTCACCACATCTCCGATCACCGCCAGCGCGCCCACCATATCTCCATAGAGGGTGCAGTATCCAACAGCCATCTCGCTCTTGTTCCCTGTGGTCAAAACAAGCGCGCCCGTCTTATTGGAAAGCGCCATCAGGAGAGTGCCACGAATACGAGGCTGCAGATTCTCTTCCGCCAGACCAAAGGGGGTTCCTTGAAAAGACGGGGCCAGCGCCTGCGTAAAACTGTCATAGATAGAACGAATCGCAAAGAGGTCAAAGGCGATGCCAAGGTTCTCCGCAAGTGCTCGCGCGTCGTCGACCGAACCGCTCGAGGAGTACTCGCTGGGCATACCTATCCCTGTGACGTTCTCGGCACCCAGGGCATCCACCGCGATCGCTGCGACCACCGCTGAGTCAATCCCGCCGCTCAGCCCTACCAGGGCCTTCTTGAAACCGCACTTCCGTACATAGTCACGCGTACCAAGAACAAGCGCGTTCCAAAGCTGCGCCGTCTCGTCGGCCTCCGCAGCGGAGTCAACGCGCTCTGCGGAAGAGGTGTCCAACAAAACGAGGTCTTCTTCGAACGACGTTGCCTGCACCAGGAGACGACCGTCGGGAGCCACCGCGAACGAGCTTCCATCGAAGACCAGGCTATCGTTGCCACCCACCTGGTTCACCATGGCCACCACCGCGCCGTATCTCTGCGCCAGTGCGGCCAGCATCTTCCGTCGCGTCGTCTGCTTCCCGCGCCAGAAGGGCGATGCGGAGATGTTAAGCAGTAACCTCGGTGCGTCGTCGCCGCTCTCCGCGCTGGCCATTAAGCGCTCAATCGGATCCGAGGCATACAGGCGATGCGGCCAGAACCCTTTGTCGTTCCAGGCATCTTCGCAGATGGAGATCGCTACTGTGGTGCCGTTGATCTCAATCAGAGACTGGGACAGCGCAGGTTCAAAATACCTCTGCTCGTCAAAGACGTCATAGAACGGCAGCAGCATCTTCTGCTGGATAAAATTCACCTTGCCACGCTGACATAAAGCAGCAACATTCCGCGCCATCTTACCGGGCATAGCTCCCGAAGGGAGAACCGATCCGCAGAGAATCGCCAGATTGAGCTTTTCCGTCGACGCGGCCACCCGCTCAAGAGCATCCTGCGCAGCATCGAGGAAAGTCTTCTTTTCAATCAGGTCAGCAGGAGGATAACCGCAAACGGCGAGTTCGGGAAAGATCACAAGTTCCGCGCCAAGTTGACTTGCCCGCAGCGCAAAATCCAGGATCGCGGAAACATTTCCAGCGAAATCGCCTACAGTTGGATTGATCTGCGCCAGCGCAATCTTCACTTATCCAGTGTATCGCGGCCCGGCGTGTCGAACTAAGTCCCTGTACCGCCGAAGACGACGCTGACCGTCCGCAGCAGGATCTTCAGATCCAACCACAGGCTCCAGTTTTCGACATAGGCTGTATCCAGCGAGATATAGCTGTCAAAGGACGGGTCTTGTCGCGCCTCAACCTGCCAAAGGCCTGTCATACCCGGCAGAACATCCAGACGCCGAAGATGGGCGAGAGCATACTGCTCCACCTCGGCAGCGATCGGCGGGCGCGGTCCGACCAGGCTCATATCGCCCCTCACAATATTCCAGAACTGCGGCAGTTCGTCGAGAGAGTACTTTCGCAGAAAACGACCCACCTTCGTCACACGGGGGTCATTGCTCATCTTGAAAAGAATGCCGTCTCGTTCATTCTGGCCTGCAAGCTTCTCCTTCAGGGCATCGGCATTCTGTACCATCGTACGGAACTTGAAGCAGTTGAAGCTACGACCCTTTCGGCCGATACGCTTCGCGCTGTAAAAGATTGGCCCCCTGGAATCCACTGCAATCGCCACTGCAAGGATGAGGAACAAGGGAGCCAAGAACACAAGACCGACAATCGAAACGGTAAAGTCGAGCATCCGCTTCAGCATGAACGAGCCGATTGGGAATTCGCCGCGATGGAGTGGAATGGTCGGAAATTGGCCTACATATTCGACGGGAGCATTCCAGGCCAGACCATCGTATAGATCCGGGATGACACGAACATCGATCTTAAAGCTGCGGGCCTCTTCTACCAGGCCGATCACCTGGGCCCGCTCTGCGGGAATCGAAAAGAAAATCTCGTCCACAAAAAGACCGCGCGCCAGAGAAAGGCAATTGGGAAGATCACCGATCACATCAGGATCGCGGGAGTTGTTCTCCTCCTCATTGAGGCTAATGAAGCCGCGAAAGCGGTAACCCAGATGTCTTCGTGCTTCAAGATGATTACGCAAGGCGCGGGCCACGCTTCCGGAACCAACAATCAGAATATTGCGTGTATCAATCCCTTCGCGGTAGCGGGCATAGACCATGCTGCGCCAGACGGCCCGGCGCACGCAGAGAATGACCATCGTAAAAAAGATCGTCAGCACAACGACCATCCGCGACTGCATCTCACTCCGCGTCAGAAAAAGCGTGCCGCAAAGAAGTAGTCCGGCGACCAAAGACGCCTGCAGCGTCATGCGCTGCTCATGCAAACCGCTTCGACCTTCAATCGAACCGTACAGACCGTAGGAACGACTGAAAAAGACCAGGCAGAAAGCGAACCAGCCCATCGACAGCGCAAACATACGCACGCCGCCCGCAACGACAACCGTCAGAGCTCTGGCGTGTTCTCTTAGGACGACTGTCCGATAACGCAGGGCAAGATATGCGGCAAAAACCGCCGTCAACACATCCAGGGCTGCCCACGCCATCCCCGTGATCGACAGCTTCCAGTTTTCATCCGAGGCATGCCCCTTGGCGCGTTGCACGGAACCTGCATGCCCCTCCCCAGACATCACACGACCCTCGGCATATTCTGAGATAAGCTCTTCCTTTGACTCAGTGAGGGACACAACGCATGTTCAGACGCTGCATCGAAATCTTTTCAACAAACCCGGTGTGCAGAGAAGTGCATAGATAGAGACAAACGAAGGCGTGATTTCATCCCACGGCTAAAGTGTATCTTGAGAAACCCGAGGTTCTGGTGCTTTTCAAACCGGAAGTACCAGGTCGTCCAAGGCTAAGAACTCCTTCACGATCGGATCTTCGGACCTTCGCATCTCTTCCATCGTGCCGAAAAATACCGCTTTTCCTTCATGCAAAAAGAAGATTCGATCGGCCAGCTTCTCCGCAAGCCGCATATCGTGTGTGACGACGATGCTCGTAAGGTGAAGCTGATCTTTCAGACGCATGATCAGATTTCCGAGCAGGTGCGCCATTAATGGATCCACCATTGTCGTGGGTTCGTCGTAAAGTACTGCCTCAGGTTGTGAGGCCAGCGCACGCGCGATCGCCACGGAACGTTTCATTCCAGTGGACAGATCCGAGGGCAGAAGGTCGTCCATCCCCGCGACTCCCACCATTTCCAGCAGTCCCTTCACAATCTGCCGCATCTGTTCTTCGTCCAACTCGCCTTTTTCCCGGAGTGGGAATGCCACGTTTTCGCCCACCGTAATGGAGTCGAACAAGGCACCATTCTGAAATACCATGGTGACCTTCTTTCGAATCTCCTGCATCTGCTTCTCATTGAAAGCGCAGATGTCTTCACCAGCCACGCGGATCCTGCCACTATCCGCTTTGAGAAAGCCCATAAGCATCTGCAACGAAACAGATTTACCCACACCTGAACGCCCCAGGATGCAAAGCGTCTCGCCTGGCTTTACAAAAAAGCTCACGCTCTCCAACACCTTCAAATCGCCAAAGGCCTTGGAGACATCCTCGAAGGAGATATAAGGAGCCACCTCGACGTTATTGTCCTGGCCAGCAATCTCCTCCGCTGCCGCCTCATTCTGTTCGGCGGCGACGGCCATAAATTCTTCAACCGCAGGAGCGACGTCTTCCGAAACATCCGAGGTAAGGGACGCCTCGGCGTCGGGAACTCCCTTTGCCTCATCATCGGACCGAAGCTCAGGGTCCAAAGAAACATCCGCCAGCTTTTCCGCAGGGGTGTGCGTATCTACTTGAGCCCGTTGGTCTACATCTCGTTTTTCTACGTCAACATTTGGGTCACTCATGATTTATCTCTATAGGATGCAGATTGGCTCAATTTGTCGCCACGTGCAGGACGAGAAGGCCACCTGCCTGATTCTAAACATTGGAACTCCTCGGGAGTATTCGCGTTGGTGAACCATTCTGCAACTTGACCGGCCCCCACACCCGCGCCAGGCAAAGTCGAAGCCTCCCTCTCTTCAAGCCGCATTCCGGTCGCTGAAGCGGCATCGGTCAAAGCAGTTCTCAGACGGAACCGCCCAGCAGCAATCGAAGACTGGATCGTTTGCAATGCGTTTTTATGCAGTAGGAGCGGAAGCGGATGCCACGTGCTCTCGATGGTGAGGATGGAAGCAACGGCCATCTCCAAGCGGGACTCCCGAACCCACGCGCGCAACAACTCTTCAGGAACCAGAGGAGTATCGACCGGAAAAAATAAATTCCAATCGAACTTTGTCTGCACCAACGCCGCCTCGATTCCCCCCAGAGGTCCACATTCAGCATGCAGATCCATCACAGCCTCTGCCAGACCCTGAGCGCGCGCAGGATCGGGTCCGCAAAGGACAGCGACGTTCCCGCAGACATTGCGGATCTTCCGCAACGCAATTTCCAGCAAAGATTTCCCATGGAGCTTTAGCTCGGACTTATCCCGCCCCATGCGTGAGCTCGCCCCGCCCGCCAGTACAAATCCGCCAATCATCAGGCCACGTTCTGGAAGAATCGGATGATCGACTGGATACCATCGTGGAAGTTCTGGAGATGGAACTTTTCATTCGGCGCGTGCAGATTGTCATCTGGCAGTCCGAACCCCATCATAAGCGTCGGGATTTTAAGATGGCGCTCGAAGTCGCCCACGATAGGGATCGAACCTCCCGACCGCACAAACACCGTATCCTTGCCAAAGACCGCCCGCATGGCATCCGTTGCCGCGCGGACATAAGGATTCTCCGTGCTGATCACGATGGGATCGCCCGAGTGGATCAGCCGGACCTCAACCGTAACGCCTTTGGGCGTCAGCGAAAGCACATACTCTTTGAACCGCTCGAAGCTCTTCTGCGGCGTCATATCCGGGACCAGCCGCATCGAAACCTTCGCCACCGCCTTCGCAGGAATGACCGTCTTTGCCCCCGTGCCGATGAAACCGCCTGGCATGCCGTGTACTTCCAATGTAGGCCTTGCCCATGTTTGCTCCAAAACACTGAACCCGGGTTCTCCGGTAAGAGCAATCGACCCCACCTCCGTCTGGCGATAGTGTTCCTCGTCAAATGGGAGTGACTTCCAGGCCTTGAGCTCATCTTCTGTAGGGGCTTGAAGCTCCTCGGCAAAGTGTGGAATCAGGATCCTGCCATCGGCATCCTTGAGCTGCGCGATAATCTGCGCCAAAGCAAAGAAGGGATTCGGCGCAGCGCCACCGTACATACCGGAGTGCAGATCTGTCCGCGCCCCACGCACTTCGATCTCGGTATAGATCATGCCCCGAAGACCCACGCAGAGCGTGGGCAGACCAGGCGCGAACATCTCCGTGTCGCTTACCAGCGCGACATCGGATCGAAGTTCCTCCCCATGTTCTTTTACAAAAGCAGCTATGCCCTCCCCTCCGACCTCTTCCTCGCCTTCAACGATCATTCGGACGTTCACAGGAAGAACGCCTCCGTTCGCGGTCAGAAGAGACTCCAGCGCCTTCACATGCATCCACATCTGCCCCTTGTCATCGACCGCCCCGCGCGCGTAAAGATTGCCATCGCGCTCCGTGGGTTCAAAGGGAGGAGAGATCCACTCCTCCAAAGGCTCTGCTGGCTGCACATCATAGTGGCCATAGCAAAGTACCGTCGGTTTTTCACCAGCGTGGAGATGGTCTGCGTAGACCAGAGGGTGCCCATCCGTCTCCACCAGACGCACATGCTCCATACCGATCCGCTGCAGCTCGGCGGCAACAAACTCCGCCGCACGACGAACATCGTCCTTGTTTTCGGGCGATGTCGAAATCGACGGAATGCGTAGCAGCGCCTTCAACTCATCGACGAATCGCGCACCGTTCTCCTCTGCAAACTTAAGTGCTCCGTTATTGCTCATTGTTACCGTCCCATGCAAACTTCTAATTTTCGTTGCGATACATCCTGTCAGGCGCAGACAATTTGACTATGACGCAGACGACACAACAGAAGCAAACAGGACAGGCATGGAACGCGACAGCCTACGCCACCAACGGACGATTCGTAGCGAATATGGCCTCCGGTGTCGTGGAGTGGCTGGACCCGCGCCCTGGCGAGCGCATCCTGGATCTCGGCTGCGGCGATGGAGTCCTGACGCAGCGCCTCGCCGCCACCGGCGCAACCGTAACCGGCGTGGACAGTTCTCCCGCCATGGTCGCGGCAGCCCGTTCCCTGGGCCTGAATGTTGTGAAGTGCAAGGCAACAGAACTTGCCTTCGAAGGCGCCTTCGACGCCGTATTTTCCAACGCCGCGCTCCATTGGATCCATGAAACGGGGCAGCCCGCGCTGCTTCAGGGCGTGCACCGTGCGCTGGTTCCGGGCGGCCGCTTCGTCGCGGAGATGGGTGGGATCGGCAACATTGCCTCCATCCGTGTGGCCCTGCAATCTGTCCTGAAGCGGTACGGAGTGGATGCAGAGACGCAGGCGGACTCCTTTTACCCCTCGCCAAAAGCCTACAGCGTCCTACTCGCAAACGCAGGATTTCGTGTCGACAGGATAGAACTCATCCCGCGGCCCACGCCGCTGCCAAACGGCATGGAGGCATGGCTCACCACCTTCCGCAACGGTGTTCTGGATCTGCTCTCTCCAACGGACAGGAGCGACGTTCTCTCGGAAGTCACAGCTCTGCTCGCGCATGTTCTCCGCGATAGTGACGGCGCATGGACGGCGGACTACGTCCGTCTGCGTTTTATCGCCATCACGGAATAAGGCTCAAGAACACAAACTGTAGCGCGGATCAATAACGCGGAACTCTGGGATCGATCTCGCGCGACCACTGCTCGATACCGCCCGCCATCGACTGTGTCCGCTCAAAACCCTGATTCCGCAGCCAAGCCGTCACATTCAGCGATCTCGCACCGTGGTGACAAAGAACAATAATTTCTCCGTCCGGGTCCAGATCATTGTTGACCCGGGCGGGGAGATCGCCCATGGGGATATTCAGAGTTCCAGCAATCTGTGCGGTTTCGATCTCCCACGGCTCCCGCACGTCGAGCAAAACAATCGAATCGCCCGCGTCCAGCCTTGCCTTTACCTGCGCTACCGATGTTTCGTAGTCGAGCATCTACTTAGCATACGCAAATAGCGCTTATTCTGGTGCATCCTACTAAGAGGACGTTAAAGCAAGGATGGAAATCAAGTTGGATGGAGCCAAGGTCCTCGTAGTAGAGGATGAGCCGAACGCACGAACAGGTCTCGCGGAACTGATCGCGTCCTGGGGATACCGCACGAACACGGCGTCAGACGGCGTGGAGGGGCTCGACAAGGTCCATCAATGGTCCCCCGACATCGTTGTAACCGACATGAAGATGCCCCGCATGGATGGGCTCGAACTTCTGGGCCGGATTACCGAACTCCCTGAGATCATCGCCACCGTCGTTCTTACCGCGCAGGGATCCATTGACAGCGCCGTCGAAGCGATGCGTCTTGGGGCCTATGACTACATTCAAAAGCCCGTAGATCCTGTTCGCCTGCGTGCCATCCTGCACAGCGCCCGCAACCAGAAATCCGTCCAGACCGAGATCGTCGAAACCCGCAAATCCGTGCAGGAGACCGGTGTTCTGGGCACGATGGTCGGCCACTCCAAGGCCATGCAGGCCGTCTTTTCTCTCATCGAACGCATCGCCTCTTCCAACGTCTCCGTCCTCATCACCGGGGAGAGCGGCACCGGCAAAGAACTTGCCGCACGTGCGCTCCACGATCTCAGCGGTCGTAAAAACAAGCCCTTCGTCGCCGTAAACTGCGCCGCCATCCCCGAAACACTCATCGAAAGCGAGATCTTTGGCCATGAAAAGGGTGCCTTCACCGGTGCCATCGAGCGCCGCGCTGGTTGCTTCGAACTCGCAGAGGAAGGCACGCTCCTCCTCGACGAGATCGGTGAAATGCCAGCAGCCACACAGGCCAAGCTTCTCCGCGTTCTGGAAGACCGCAAGCTCCGTCGCCTGGGCAGTAAGTCAGAGACCGCCGTGGACGTGCGCGTGATCGCTGCGACCAACAAGGATCCCGAAGCCGCCGTCCGCGCCGGAGAGCTTCGCGGCGACCTTTATTACCGTCTCAACGTCTTTAATCTGGAGATGCCCGCTCTGCGCGACCATGCTGAAGATATTCCTGAAATGGCGCAAGCCATGATGGCGGAGATGAATACGCGGCACGGGTGCAGCGTCTCAGAGTTCAGACCGGACCTCCTTCGCCGTCTCTCTAGCTACAACTGGCCCGGAAACGCCCGCGAGCTGCGGAACACCATCGAACGTGCTGTCATCCTTGCCCATTCGGGATCGCTTGGCCTGGAGCACCTGCCGCCGCACTTTGGCGAAGCCGGCTTCGCTCCCGCGCACAACGTACATCTCTCTGAGGCATCTACTCCTCCTGTGGAAGAAAACGTCGTCCGCGTCGAAGTAGGCACAACCGTCGACGAAGCAGAGAAACAGCTGATTCTCAAAACGCTGGAATCGACGCACAACAATAAAACGCGTGCCGCCGAGATTCTCGGCATAAGTTCCAAGACCTTGCAGAACAAACTTAAAGAATACGCAGCAGATTCAGCGAACGGGGACTAATCGTCATGCGGCTGCGCACCAAACTTGTCCTGGTCACCACCGCCCTCACCTTTGCCCTGGTTCTGGTCCTTTCGGTTCTCTTCCTTGGCGAACTCCTGCGTCAACGAATCGAGCAGACTGCGGCGGCAAATGAGGTTCTGGCCCACCAGGTCCTGCTTTCAACCCGTCAGGCAATCGAGAATGGCCTGCGCAAGAATCCACCCACGGCATCAGGCGACGAAGCCCTCAACCTGGCCGTTGCGGATGCCCTGCGCTCCGACGAAGCCCTGAAGAGCCTCATGGACTCCATCGTCCGCTACTCGCCGACCGTGCAGGACGTCTTCATCACCAACACTAATCGCGCCGTACTGACCTCAACCGATCCGGTCCTGCTGAACCAATCCGCGCCGTACCGCACCCTGCTTTCGGCCGCGCACCTCGCAGGCATGATGCAGCAGGCAAAAATCGTTTTTGGTGCCGCTCAGGTTCTTGACCTACCTCTCTCTCTGGACCGCAACGGAAGTCCCTTTCTCACCATCCATGTCGGTGTCCGTTCCTCGCTCCTGCGCAACGCCTATGTTCCGTTGCTGCGGGCTTCCATTCTCTTCTCCGCCTTCGCCATCCTCGGCTGCATCGTCGCGGCGGCGCTTCTGTCCACAGCCGCGCTGCGTCCGATCGAATTGATCAGCCGCCAGCTTGAAGAACTGACCCTTCGCGCCTCACACCGCCTCGATCCCGAGGCTGCTGGAAACCCGAAAGACGCGGTCGTTCGTGTAGCCGCCACGATCGATCGTCTCGGACGCCAACTGGAAAGCTCGGAGCAGCAGCATACTGCGCTCGAATCGAACCTGAACCAGATGCTGCACACGTTGAAGGACGGCGTCATGCTCTTCACGTCGGACGGACGCGTCGTCATTGCGTCAGAGGCAGTCTCAAACTTCCTTCCCTTCGACCGTGTGCAGGTACTCGACGCCAGCGTGGAAACCATCTTTGCCAGCCAGAGCGCCCTGGACCTTGCCGTCCGGCAGGCTTTTGCGGATCGAAGAACGCTGATCGACGAAGGGATCCAGTTAGACTCCGGACGCACGGTCGAGCTCTCCATCGATTTCATCACGGACAGCGAGGCAGGCGGTCTCGGCGCCCTGCTGACGCTTCACGATGCAGAGACGGAGCAGGAATTGGAGCGCGAAATCGAGGTCTCTCGCAGACTCGCCGCCATCGGCCGTCTGACCGCCGGTGTAGGCCACGAAGTAAAAAATCCTATCAATGCCATGGTCGTCCACCTCGAACTTCTTCGGGGCAAACTCGCGCAGCCCTCCAGCAGCGAAGCCGCACTGAAGCATGTGGAGATTCTCTCCTCCGAGATGCAGCGGTTGGATCGCGTGGTGCAGGCCCTCGCGGATTTTTCCCGTCCCATCGATCTGCACCTGCACGATCACGATCTGGGTGACCTGGTGCGCTCTGTGCTGGACCTGGCCTTTGGCGAGTTGGAACAAAATAACGTCCAGATCCAGTTCACGGCGACGGCTCCAAGACTTCCCGTGCGAGTGGATGCGGACCTGATCCGACAGGCGATCCTCAATATCTTCCTCAACGCAGTCCAGGCGATGCCGGATGGCGGAGAGATGCGTCTTTCGCTCTATGTGGATCAGCAATCAGCGGTACTCAGTATTCAGGACGAAGGCGATGGAATCCCGATGGAAGCCCGGCCTCGCATCTTCGACCTTTATTTCACGACCAAGGCGCGCGGCAGCGGTATCGGCCTGGCGATGACCTATCGAATTGTGCAACTCCACGGAGGCGCACTGGAGTTTACTTCAAGGACCATCTACGAATCCGCCTCGAACCCGGGAACAGAGTTTAGGCTTTGCCTTCCCTTGGCGCATAAACTGGTAGGGATCACCCACCCGGCATGAGCCCCACACCCAAACCCGATCTCCGCGCGACCTTCGTCTTCGCCGTCGTCGTCTCGTGCCTTGCTGTCACCGGGTGTCGTAAACGCGTTCGCGTACCGGCCCTGCCGCCCGCACCTCCACCTGTGATCCAGACGGTGACGATTCCGCCGCCTACGCACCACACCGAGGAGTTGCCGAAGCCGCCAGAGGCCCCCGCGCCAGTCGCGGCCGAGCCTCCCCCAACACAGAAGCCGCGTCCAAAGCGTCCCAAGAAGCCGGTCCAGCGCCCCTCCGAGACCACCATCGCGGTAATGCCAACGCTTCCCGGTGCGCCTGCAGCCACCGCCGATCCTTCCCCCATCGGGGAACTGACGACAGGCGGCGAGGCAGGAACGCAAGGCAGGCAAGAGACAGAAACTCTTCTGGGCACAGTGCAAAAGCGGCTGGAACAGCTGAGCGATGTCATCAAGAATGCGCACCAGGAGCAGGTCGAACGTGTGCGCCTCTTCGTCAAACGCGCGCAGGAAGCCTGGAAAAGCGGCGATGTCGAAGGCGCGCGCACCCTGGCCACCAAGGCCAACGTCCTTCTGGACGACATCTCCAAATAAAAGACCGCGCCAATAAGCGCGGTCTCCTTAAAGCCGGTGTCGGCTTATGCTTCCGTTCCGTGGCACTTCTTGAACTTCTTACCCGATCCACATGGGCAAGGATCATTGCGTCCAACCTTATCGCCGGCCGCTCGCTGGGAGAGAGGCTCTGCCTTGTCGGCACCAGCCAGACGGGCTCGGTTGAGCTCCTTCTCCTTTTTCCATTTCAGCTCCGCTTCCAGAGCATCAATGGTCGTCGAAGCCGCATGTGAAGGTGGCAACGGTACAGGCTGTGCCACTGCTTCCTCAAGCACAGGAGGAGGCGGTACAGCACTGCGAATCGCGTTCATCTGCTCCAGTGTCTCGATCGGCATTCCATCCGGTCCGAGAATCTGCATGCGGAAGAGCGTACGCAACGTGTCTTCCTGGAAGCGATTCATCATCGCTTCAAACATCTCGAAAGACTCGCGCTTGTAGGCCACCAGTGGATCCTGCTGTGCGTATCCGCGCAGACCGATGCCCTCTTTCAGGTGATCCATCGCCAGGAGATGGTCTTTCCACAGACCATCGAGCACGCTGAGCATCACGATGCGCTCGTGATAGCGCAGACCCTCCGCACCCAGAATCTCTTCCTTCACGTCATAGCGCTGTTCGAGGTTCTTGTAGATCTCCTCGCCCAGTTCGTGACGGTTCAACGAAGAGAAATCGACCTCTTCCATCCGCGTTCCGAAGTTCTCAAAGAGGCGGGCACGGAGCTCCTCAACCTTCCACGCGTCGGGATGCACCTTCTCCGGCGCAAACTCATCGAGCATAGTGCTGAGAGCGTTGGCGACGTAATCCTCAACGATCAACTGCTTCTGGTCGACACCCTCAAGCAGACGCAGGCGCAGACCATAGACGGCTTCGCGCTGCTTGTTCATCACATCGTCGTACTCGAGAACATGTTTGCGGCTCTCGAAGTTCTGCGTCTCCACAGCCTTCTGGGCAGCTTCGATACGGCGCGAAATCATGCCGCTTTCGATAGGCACGCCCTCTTCCATACCCAAGCGCTGTAGCAAAGTGGAAACCCACTCTCGCGCAAAGATGCGCATGAGATCGTCTTCCAGCGAAAGGTAGAAGCGCGAAGCGCCGGGATCTCCCTGGCGTCCCGCACGTCCGCGCAGCTGGTTGTCGACGCGGCGGCTCTCATGCCGCTCCGTTCCCAGAATATGCAGACCACCGGCGGCGACCACGGCGGCATGATCCTTGGCGCAGGCTGCGCTATGGGTAGCAAGTACGCTCTCCCACTGCGGCTGAGGAACTTCAAACTCCTGGTTCTGGTAGTAGAAGCGCACCATGCCCGGACCGGCCACGGGAGAGATCGCACCCTCCGCCGCACTGACCGCGCGCGCCTGCTGCTTCTTCACTAGCTCTTGGCGAGCCATGAACTCTGCATTGCCGCCCAGCAGAATATCCGTTCCGCGCCCTGCCATATTGGTGGCGATGGTCACCATGCCCAGACGTCCCGCCTGCGCCACGATCTCTGCTTCCTTCTCGTGGAACTTCGCATTGAGAACGACATGACGGACACCCTTGCGCTTCAGGATCTCGCTGAGCAGCTCGCTCTTCTCGATCGAGGTCGTACCCACAAGAACAGGCTGCTTCGCCTCGTTGAGGCGTGCAATCTCGTCCGCCACTGCAAAGTACTTTTCTTTGGCCGTGCGGTAGACGACGTCCGCATTCTCGATGCGCAGCATCTGGCGGTTCGTTGGAATCACTACGATTTCGAGCTTGTAGATCTTGTCGAACTCAGCCGCTTCCGTCTCCGCCGTTCCGGTCATACCGGAGAGCTTCTTGTACATACGGAAGTAGTTCTGGAAGGTAATCGTCGCGAGCGTCTGGTCTTCCTTGCGGATCGCCACACCTTCCTTCGCTTCCACGGCCTGGTGCAGACCATCGCTCCAACGGCGTCCCGGCATCAAGCGGCCCGTGAACTCGTCGACGATGATGATCTCGCCTTCTTTAACCACGTATTCCACGTCGCGCTTGTAAAGCTGATGGGCCTTGATGGCCGTCTCGACGTGATGCTTCAGATCCCAATTCTCGGGATCAGCAATGTTGCCGATGCCGAGGAGCTTTTCTATCTTCTCCCAGCCCTCGTCCGTTACTGTGATTGCGCGGGCCTTTTCGTCCACAACGAAGTCGCCGGTATACGTCTTCTGATCAATCGTCTCGGTCAACTCACCAAGCTCAAGCTCAGGAATAATGAGGTTCACGCGGGCATATTTGTCCGTCGTCTGGTCGGTAGGTCCGGAGATGATAAGAGGCGTGCGTGCTTCGTCGATGAGGATCGAATCCACTTCGTCGACGATGGCGTGGTAATGTCCGCGCTGCACCATCTCGCCCAGCTCAAACTTCATGTTGTCGCGGAGATAGTCAAAACCGAACTCATTATTCGTCCCGTAGGTGATGTCCGCAGCATACGCGGCATGACGCTCACGGTCATCGAGATCATGCACGATGACGCCGACGTTCATTCCCAGGAAGCCGTAGATCTTGCCCATCCACTCGGCATCGCGTTTGGCCAGGTAGTCGTTCACCGTGACCACGTGCACGCCGCGACCGGCGAGCGCGTTGAGATAGCAAGGCAGGGTGGCGACGAGGGTTTTTCCTTCGCCCGTCTTCATCTCGGAGATCTTGCCCGAGTGAAGCACGATACCGCCAATCATCTGCACGTCGAAGTGGCGCATGCCTACGGCACGCTTTCCCGCCTCGCGCACAACGGCGAAGGCTTCGGGCAGAATCTCGTCGAGAACGAGCTTTTCTTCCGCGATGCACTCCTCCAGATCTTCGATCGAGGCCGTACGCGCGGCGATACGCTCGCGAAATTCGGCGGTTTTGCCGCGCAAGGCGTCATCCGAAAGAGCCTGAATCTGCGGTTCCAGCGCGTTGATCTGCTCCACAATCGGGAGCAGCTTCTTCACAGCGCGTTCGTTTGAGGTACCAAAGACTTTAGCGAGGACAGAGTTAAGCAAGAAAGGTCCCTTCAGGCATGTTTTCGCCCAAGTTCTAGTTTACTTGATACCTTGGCGGCGAACCTAAGGCTTTGAGCGCAGAAGGCCTTTTACCGGAACATCCGGCCGGCGAAGAGCCTCCTCGACGGCAGCCGCCACCAATGTTGCACCCTCGGCGCTGGTGTGCGTGTGGTCTATGGGGAAGAGTAGTGCCGTTCTGGTCTGACCGAGGGCCTCCAGCTTATCCGCCTCGATATTCGAAACATCCAAAAAAGGCACATGCTCACTCTCTGAGACCTGCCGAATGAAGCCGTTATAGCCCATATCCCGCTCGATCTTCCCATCTTTCCAGATGTTCCGCACCGTCAGGTCCATCAGGATGGGCGTTGCGCCCTTCGACCGCGTGTCCGCGATGTACTTCCGCAGATACCAGCCAAAGGTATGCACTACCTCGTGCTCGCCTGTGAGCAGAACCACTTCCTTCTGTTCGTCACCGATGCCCTTGATCGATCCCCTCGGCTTTGCCCCATCGAGATCGCCTCCGTCGTTATGCCCCATTTGAATCAGCACAAAGTCTCCCGGCTTCAGATCGCGCACCACCATATCCCACGCGCCCTCATGCATAAAAGTCCGGCTGCTGCGTCCTGCACGGGCACGATTGACAACATTGATCCGCGCGGTATCGACGAAGGGCGCGAAATGGTCCCCCCACCCCAGGTCTTTCCCATTTCGGGCCGTCGAATCACCCACAATCCACAGCGTGGGAAGCTTTGGGTTCGCGGGCATATCCACTGCAGTATAGGTAGGAGTCGGTCGCGCCACATTATCTTCAGGCTGCGTGGTGATAGGAGCATTTTGCGCCATTACGGTCATCGCACCGGCAAGAAAAAGAATCATCATTCGTCGGAACATGAGTCGCAGCTTATACCCACTTCGCCCCGGACGCCTAGACGCGCTTTACCCCAGCCAGCGGATGGGTCTGCTCATAGACGGTCTGCACCTGCGTGACCGTGAGCTGCGTATATCTCTGCGTAGTGGAGAGCCGCTCGTGCCCCAGCATCTCCTGGATCGCCCGCAGATCCGCACCTTCTTCCAGCAGATGCGTCCCAAAGGCGTGCCTCAGGGTATGCGGATGAACGTCCGCGGGCAAGCCGCGATTTACGGCGATGGCCTTCACAATGCGTCCCACGCTGCGTGTAGTCAAGCGGCAGTCTCCGCGAGCCGCCAGATTAATTAAGAGGGGACCGGAGTGCGTCCACTTCCCTTTTCCGGCACCCTGCAGCTTTTCCTCCCGCTGCGGCATATAGGCACGCATGGCGGCGTTCGCTGCATCTCCCAGAGGAACGTAGCGCTCCTTTCTCCCTTTGCCCAAAACGAGAATCGCGTCGTTCTTCCAGTCGATGGCGGAGAGGTCGATGCCGACCAGCTCCGAGTTGCGGATGCCACAACCGTAGAGCAGCTCCCAGATGACGCGATCTCGCTCAGGCCAGGAAGCGCTCTCATCCTTCTTCCCTGTCTGTTCAATAGAGTCGAGCACACGGTTGACCTCTTCCGCGCTGGGAACACGCGGGAGGTGCTTCGGAAGCTTGGGTGTCGAAACCAACAGCGCGGGATTCTGCTGCACCTTGCCCTCTTTTGCCAGCCACTTGAACCACGAGCGGATTGCAGCCAGAGCGCGGGCGGCCGAGGCGCGGGAGAGTCCACGGTCATACAAAACCGCGAGGTAGGAGCGAATATGGAGATGCTCCACCCGCTTCACCTCCGCCTCGTTGCCCAGAAGATCGGTGAGAAACACGGTAAAGTCGTTCAGCTCCCGCGTATAAGCGCGCAGGGTATGCGCGGAGACGCCACGTTCATCGCGCAACACAGCAAGGAAGCTGCCCGCGAGTTCGGAGAAGCTACTCATACAGTAGGCGCTTCCAGTGAGCGCGCGCGTCCGCGGGGATGGTGCAGACGATGGACTTCTTTAAGTCGGCCCAGCGCAAGATGCGTGTAAACCTGCGTCGTGGCGATGTCGGTGTGTCCGAGCAGTGTCTGAACACTGCGAAGATCCGCACCGTGCTCCACCATATGCGTGGCGCAGGAATGGCGCAGCTTATGCGGGCTGGCGAGGCTGTTAGTGGATTTCACGATGGACCAGACCGTCTGGTTGGTCAGCGGCTTCCCTCGAACCGAAAGGAAGAGAGCCCGCTGCAATCCCTTCGCGACGAGCTGCGGACGTCCCTGCTGCAGATAGACTTCAAGCGCCTGCACGGCCGTATCGGCCAGAGGAACGATGCGTTCCTTGTCTCCCTTGCCGCGAACCTGGGCGCGCTGCTGATCGAGGTGAAGATCTTCGACGCGCAGGTCGCAGATCTCCGCCGCGCGCAGGCCACCAGCGTAGAGCAGATTCATCAGAGCATGGTCACGCAGAGAAAGCGCGTCCGCCTGCTGACTGTGCGCGGCAACTCCGGTGCGGTCGAGCATCTCGCGCACTTCGCTCTCCGCCAGCGATTTAGGCAAAACCTTCCACGAGGCCGGTGATTCGATATTCAGTGTCGGATCGTGGTCAATCCGCTTATCCAGAAGGAGCCAGCGGTAGAAGCCGCGCAAACAGGAGAGCTTTCGTGCAATCGACCTTGACTCCTGATCGTGTTCGCGAAGATGGTGCATGAAGCTGGCGATGTTCTCCTGAGTAGCCTGCAGAAGCGAAGTATGCAGACCGTCAAGGTGTTCAGAAAAGGCGTAGAGATCGCCTTGGTAGCTCTCCAGTGTGAGCGGGCGCAGGCCACGCTCCACGCGGAGATAGAGGATGTACTCACGCACGAGCTGCAGGTTGGTCGCCAGTGCGGGAGAGGGCATGGGATGATTATCTGCCGCAGGATCACGTGGCGGGAGTGATGGGGAAGGTGCGCGTCCTATACGGGAATCACCTCAACCTTATACTGCCGTCCGGCAATCACAGACAAAACGATCTCCACGCTGTGTGGCTGCCTCTCCGTCGCAACGTTGTAACCTTCCGCAGCCACAATCCTGTGCTTTCCGTCTCGAAGAGCACGCAGGTTCGCAGTACGTTTTCCGTCCGCCCAGATCAGATCGCACTGGAGACCTCCGCGCGCCCGCAGGCCGGTGAAGTTGCCGCTCGGCCAGGCCTTCGGAAGGGCTGGAAAGAGGGTGATCTTGCCTGCGTGACTCTGTATCAGCATCTCCGCCATTGCCGCCGTAGCGCCGAAGTTGCCGTCGATCTGAAAGATACTGCTCTTCGGTCCGGAGGGATGCGTATCGAAGAGATTGTTGCCCGTCGAGTGCTGCATCAGCATGCTGAGTGACTCCCACGCCTTGTCCCCGTCGCCCAGCCGCGCCCAGAGGCCGATCGCCCAGGCGCGGCTCCAGCCTGTGTAAGCGCCGCCGTTTTCCAAACGCCGCTCCAGTGACCGTCGCGAGGCCGCCATCCACCTCGGCGTCTTTAGCGTGAACTGTGCCCCCGGATAGAGCGGGTAAAGGTGCGACATATGCCGCTGCCCGGGGGTAGATTCCTCAAAGTTCTCCGACCACTCCTGCAGTTCGCCCACGCTGCCGATCTTGTACGGAGGCAGCTTGGCGAGTGTTGCCCTGAGCTGGGCCGCGAACGCCTGGTCGTCCTTTAAAACTTCAGAAGCAGCGAGGCAATTAGCGAAAAGCTCGTGAATCAGGGCGAGATCGAGCGTGCATCCCGCACTGACGGCGGCTTTCTGGTGGTCCGGAGTGTAGAAATCGTTCTCTGTCGAAACGGACGGGCACGTGGTCAGCGTGCCGTCACCCGCGGGGATAAGCCAGTCGAGGCAGAATTGCGCGGAGGACCGCAGGATCGGGTAAATGCGCTTCCGCAGATAATCCACATCGCCCGTGAACTGGAAGTGCTCGTAAAGATGCTGGCAGAGCCACGGTCCGGACATGGCGAAGTTCGCCCAGGTGGGGTCTCCGGAGCCCATGCCTACCGGCGAGGCCTGCCGCCAGAGGTCGATGTTGTGATGGGAGCACCAGCCGCGTGCGCCGTAATTTACGGAAGCCGTCTTCGCCCCAGTGACGGTCATATCCTGGGTGAGATCGAAGAGAGGCCCGTTGAGTTCGGCGAGGTTGGCCGTGAATGCGGGCCAGTAGTTCATCTGGATGTTGATATTCGCGGTCCAGTTGCAACTCCAAGGCGGACGGACGCGATCGTTCCAGATCCCCTGCAGATTTGCCGGCTGTGTGCCGGGGCGGGAACTGGCGATGAGAAGATAACGTCCGTATTGGAAGTAAAGGGCTAAGAGCGCAGGATCCTGCGTCTTGGGAAAATTTCTCATCCGCGCATCCGTAGGGAGAGCCAAATGGTCCGGTGCGGTGGAAGGCAAAGTGGCCTGGACGCGCCGGAAGAGGGCGCGATGGTCCGTAATGTGTCGCGCCTTCAGCGCGGCAAAAGTCGGTTTTCCGGCGACACCCTTCCGGCATTTTTCTTCAAGAGCGGCAGCCGGGGTATCGGGGGGAAGGGCGAAGCCGCGAAATCCGGTCGCAGCGGAGAGGAGGAGGGTCACCGAGGTCGCCTTCAAGATTAGGAGCGTATCCGCTTCGGGCTGAACGGTCCCACCGTCAGCTTTTGCGCTAAGAACAGCGGCGAAGCGCATGCCTTCGCCATTGACCTCGGAGTACCGGACAGAGTCTCGAACTTGAGGGTTGTTCGCTGTGGGGGCTTTGCCAGCCAGTAGAAGTGTGCCATCGGTGCCCGCCGAGGTCTTCGCAGGCATCTCGCATGTGAGCGAGACGCGAAGATTCAGCGACGTCGGCTTGCTCGCGGTGATGTGGACCGCGACAACCTGGTCCGGAAAGGAGACGAAGGCTTCTCGCGTGAAGGTGACGCCGCCGGACTGGAAGATCGTCGTGGCGAGAGCGGTGTCCAGATCGAGAGAACGCTTCAGCTGCGTGGCCTCCGTAAGGCCGACGTGTTCGATATGCAGGTCGCCCAGGGGCTCATAGGCGAAGTTCTCCGGCCCCTGCATCTTCTTGCACTCTTTGCCTGCAGCGACGTAGTTCTTATCCTGCAGGACGAACTTGCGCACGATGGGCAGGTGATGCTTCGCGTCCGGGTTAGTGGTGTCGTGGGGCTGCCCGGCCCAGAGAGTGTCTTCGTTCAAGGCGATGCGCTCTTTGAGGGGCTCCCCGAAGACCATCGCGCCGAGTCTGCCGTTGCCGAGGGGCAGAGCGTCCGCCCACTGTGCCGCGGGTGTCTCCATCCAGATCGTAAGACTCGCATCTGACTTCCCGGTCGTAGCTGCGGATCCGGTTCTGGCTGCAGCGGCGGAAGCAGCAAGAGCGACGAAGGTACGGCGGGTTACATGGCTTTTCAAAGTGGAAGACTCTCCTGGTATCCGAGGTCTTTTTACAGTTCGACAGCTTGGTTGTAAATACGCGTGCAGTATCCTCAGGCGATGAAGATCGGAGTCATAAGCGATACGCACGGTTTGCTACGTAGCGAAGCGATCGCCGCACTGCAGGATTGCGACGCGATTCTTCACGCGGGCGATGTCGGAAACTTCGAGATCCTTGGAACTTTGGGAGAAATTGCACCGGTGACCTCGATCCGGGGAAATATCGATCTTCACGGACCGTGCGCTGATCTTC